>Ga0209093_1000296_pt1 | contig 26071 bp, 20 predicted proteins | sample SidtaG_4_FD_187450 | JGI IMG/M metagenome (GOLD analysis project Ga0209093, IMG submission 187450) | Marine algal microbial communities from Sidmouth, United Kingdom - Sidmouth_Male1 metaG (SPAdes) (version 2) | ecosystem: Host-associated > Algae > Red algae > Unclassified | place: Sidmouth...
TTAGGAGTTTTATATGCTATAATTTTACGGGGTCTATTGTTCAGTTTATGTTGAATACTAAGGAGCATTATTTCAGAGATTTTAGTAAAATCAGTCCCTTTAGGCAGGTACCTTCTAATGAGTCCATTAGTGTTTTCATTAGTACCTCTTTCCCAGGAAGAATATGGATGTGCAAAGTAAATTTTCATACCTGTTTTTTTAGTTATAATTTCATGCCTAGCCATTTCTATTCCGTTGTCATATGTCATCGTTTTTTTGAAGATAGGATTTAATTGATTTAGTTTTTTGGCAAACATTTTGGCCACTTCAGTAGCGTTTCTGGCCTTTAATTTGACGATTAAAGTGTATCTAGATTTACGCTCAACAATAGTTCCAATCGCAGATTTATGGTTTTTTCCAATAATTAAATCCCCTTCCCAATGTCCAATTTCTTGTCTTAGGTCAATATGCTTAGGTCTGTTGTCTATACTGACTTGGTTGGTGATTTTACTACCATTTCTACGCTTCTTTTTAGCCTTATATCTACGCGTTTTTTTACGCACAAGTAGTTTGATTAACTTTTTATTTAATCTAGCCTGTGGTTGTGTATAAATGTATCTATAGATTGATTCATGAGAGATAGACATAATTGGATCGTTTGGATATTGTTGTTTAAGTCTTCCAGCTATTTGTTCGGGAGTCCACTGATTAAGTAATCCCTTAAACACATAGAACCTTAACGACTTATAGGTTGATATTTTATCTAAATTTCTTTTATTTAAATAATCATCTTTTGCACACCAATGAGCTAAATCAGCATTGTACTTATGAGTTTTATCTTGTACCCATTTGTTGATTTCTCTAGATATTGTAGAACGAGCTCTATTTAGATAGTTAGCAATGTATGCTTTGGTCTTTTTTTCATTGAGAAGAGTCTCGATTTGTACTCTTTCTTGCAGTGATAATTTTCGATGTTTAGTACTACTCATTTTACAAATCTATTCGTTTTAGATTTGTTGCGTTAAGTTATTGAATAGAGCAAATAGACTTTTTTTAAAAACCTATTTGCTTCAAATGGTTTTACTTGCGGGCTGATCTATTCTATAAATACTTATAAAATCTAAATAAAAGAAATTTCTTTTGTATTATAACTCGCATACCAAACTTTAGCAATTATTTTAAAAAAAAACTACAACACCTAGAAAAAAACTTTGCGGTAAATAATAGCTAAAATAAATTAAGGTTTAGCTCAAACCAAGTAAGTTTAACAGCATTTTATAAAATGCATAAGCATTTACTAAGACTTTGTTTATGCATCCATAAGAACATCTAAAACAAACGTTTATTTAATGTAAATACCGTAATTATCAAAAAAACATCTAAAACTAAGCCGCCTATATTCAATATTAAATTAATAAAACGGATTACTTTCCTGATGCTGTGTACCAATTAAAAAGGTATCCATGTAAATTATTGGAATTGTAAATCTATACTCTGTTAAAAACGACTGTACTACATAGTGTATCAAGCATTCGCAATTTAAAAAACGCTAGATAAAAAAGAAGAGGATCATTATAACTAATGATCCTCTTTTTTTATAATAATTATAAACTTGTTAATTTTTAATCACTTTTTTTACAAACACTCCTTCGTTAGTTATGATTTTTAAAAAATACACGCCTGCGGACAAGCTTTGAAAATCTGCATCCGATCGAACTGTTTCCCCTTTTAAATTAATGATATTATAAGACGCTTCAGGATCTTTTATTCCTTCAATTTTTACAAGGCCATTTGTTGGATTTGGGTATATTTTTATAGGACCACTTTGGTTCATAATAGTCTTTGAAGATAATTTAGTTGAGGATAATTCAATATCAGAAACATTCTTTTCGTACTGTAATCCTAGATCTGGAACAACCAGAACGTTTGTCCACTGAAACTTGTCTTTTGAATTAATTACTACAGGATTGTTCGGGAAATTAAGCCAATTTAAATCTACCATAGTAGAAAACACTCCATTAATATTTTGTTGCTTGAATAGTGCGATCTCTACTCCTGTTGATTGATTGACTATACGACTAAGTAAATTATAAGTTTTTGCAGGATCTAAATTATTTATACGAAGCTTAAAATCAATATCTATTGAAATTTTGCTGGGATTTGATAAATCATCAAAAGCTACTAAGCTAGGTTTAGAAGTAATTGTAATTTTTGGCTCAACAGTACTTTTAACATCTTCTACTGCATTAATACCAGCTGTCCAAGCAACACCTCCACGTTCGTAAGCACCAATGTCTGCTGCACTACCTATAAAAGACTTTTCAAAACCAGGAATAACGGGTCCTTGATCCACTAACGCACTTGCTACTGTAGGCATAAAATTCTGATTGTCTACATCTTCAAAAGGAGAGGTATTAAAAATTGGGCTGTCTTTAATTTCAAATTCACTTGCTCCATTTCCCTCAAACCAAGTACCCGTACTAGAGTAATTGTTGTAAATTTTATTATCTGATTGTGGATAACCGTTGACCCAAGAAACCATAGCTCCACTTGCATTCCAAATTGTATTATGATAAAAATCTAAGTTTGTATTGTTCCAGTTTACAACATATCCTACCCAAGAGACATTCCAAACTACATTGTGATGAACTGTATAACCTTTACTATTATTATCTAAGTAAATACCTGCTGCTTTTGCAGAATTTCTAGAATTATGGGAATAAGCAGGTGCTGTAGCATCATGTAACCAATTGTGATGTATTTCTGTGTTCTTTAAATTGGCATTACCAACGGTATAAAAAACACCCGAATCACTATTGATTTTTTGAGAACCCGATACGTCATTGTAAGCAACTTCACAATTAGAACCTGCTACATACATTCCATCCCTACCTGTATTAAAAACTCTATTTTTAAGAATTTTTATATTTTTTCCGTTGGTTCTTATTGGAGAAGCATGTATACCTAAATAATCTGTATTACTCACTGTGTTTCCTTCTACAATACAGTTAGAGGCCGCCCAACCGGGAAGGTAAATTCCGCTTACAGAACTATGGTTAATTTCACAGCCTTTAATTAAGGTATTATCTCCTAATACTTCAATGGCCGCTTCTGCAACTTGAGCTGATCTATTAGAAAGATTATCGTGTCCTTCACTACCATGAAGTACTTTACAATTTAGCATTTGATTATTATCTGCCTTATTGTAAATTTTTACACTTCCTCCAGAAAAAGTAATTCCGTCTAGTTTTATGTAATCTCCTTTTAACTCAGCGGTATATTTTCTAACAGCATATTCAACACTATTAATTGCGGGTATATTCCCGTCTTGTGTTTGTAAGTACAAAATGTTAGTTGCTTCATCAAAGAACCACTCTCTAGGAGCATCTAGAGCCTCTAGTTTATTAAAGAGAAACAATTGCCCATGGTAATTACCTGGTATATTTCTTTTAAATGAAGGATTGTGCATTACAAAAGGCCATTTAGAGATATTTACTTCTGTATAGTCTACTCTATTTGTTGTACTTGCGGTAATTTCTCTTGTCCAGCTAGTTCCTGAGTGCGATCCCAAATAATAAACGTATCCTCCTGTCCAATCTATGTCGGGTACATTATTAACTAAAAAATGACTTCCATTCCCTCCCGTTACAGGAGTACAATCTATAGTCCAACGGTTGTTGTCTAAATTATTAGGCCATCTGGCCAGATCCATATAATTTCCGTTATGGTACACAGCCCTAAATCTACTCGCTATAGACATATTAACGGTTGTTTTATAGATATTGCCAGTATGTAGTTGCCATCCGTTTATAACGGAGGTAGATTTAATTTCTACAGCTTCTCCTGCTGCAGCTTTAAAAGTAAGATAATTACCATCTGAACCACTTTTGTTGATAACCAACTCTTCTTCGTAAACACCTGCTCTAATAATGCAAGTGTCACCAGCATTCATTACAGATACTACTTTGTTAAACGTAGCAAAAGGACTAGTTATACTTCCATCTCCACTATCATTTCCTGTAGTAGACACGTAGAAAGTAGCTGCTAAAAGGGATTTAGTCATAAAAATGGTTAACCAAAAAAGAACGTATTTTTTTTTCATCATTCGTGATTTTAATTTAAAAAACCTAAAGTAATGAATGTAAAATTAAAAAGAGTTGTAAATAATTGAATATTAACGTTACTTTATTGATTTATCTAAATTATTTTCAAGAGTACAAACCCTTTAAAATTAACTACTTGGTTTACGGCAGATCAAGATTATAAAAAATATTTAGCTCAAATGAAATTAGCAGACCGCTTAAATGCGTAAGATATAATACAGCTTGTTAATCTCGTGCTGATTTTTTCTAGACATTGTAATATTTACTATCATAAAAAAATCAGCTAGAACAATAACATTTTTTATAAAATTAAATTTGTTGTTGAAAAGTCATTTTAATTTGTTGTGAAATGGCTGGCTACAGCCATATACAAATAGCTTGTCTGCAAATCACATGCGAGTTCGTTAAAGCTATCTAGAAAAAAACTATGTTATTTGTGCTAAAGTTAAAAGATTCAACATCTTATAAGGGATGTAAAGCAACATGTTTATGAATTTGTTTTGGTAATAAAGATACCGATAAGTCAGGTAGAATATATGATGGCAAGAAAAAGAAATCAGTAACAGCTACTAAACTTAATAAAGACAGAAAAGTTAAAAGCAAGTAAGATACGAAAATAGAGGTTATTTTGGTTCAATCACTTCTATTTATCTTTGTAAATCAAGTGAGTAAAGAAACTAAAGTAACAGTAGACCAATAGAGGGATTACATACCGATTAAAAAGTATTCAATATAAATCAAACATAAAATAATAAGGGATTAAAGAATATAGCACTACACACAATGAAAGATCAGGTTTAATTTAATATAATGACCCCCAATTCCTGAGTTAATGATGTTAATCTTACTGGATATTTTAATAAATTCAGTTTTATAATAACTTGACCCAAAAGCAACAAAACAGTGTTTAACAACTTGATTAAAATGATTGTAAGGAATAAAATTTATCAAATAAAAATAATAGCTGGACAAATACTGACCTGTATGAATCTTAAAGTTAATAATACAAAAAAGCTCAAAATTGATATTAAATTCTGAGCTTTTTAAGTTTACACACTTAAGATAATAGTGGTTATAAAAAAAATCATTAATTAATGCTTAACTACTTTTTTTGTAAAAACGTTGTGTTTTGTTATGATTTCTAACATATACACTCCACTAGGTAATCCCTTAAAATTTGCAGAATGACGAACTTTTTTCCCTGTGGAATCTACAATAATATAGGAAGCATTTAAATTACCTAACCCTTCTACATTTACAAAACCTTTTGTAGGGTTGGGATACACTTTTATATCTTTGTCTTCTAATCTAAAGTTTAAAAGTAGTCCTTTATCAATTGATAAATCAGAAATATTTTTTTCATCCTGTACTCCATCTCCTTCAACATACATTATATTTTTCCATTCAAACTTGTCTGTTGAATTGATTACTGCTGGATTGTTTGCAAAACTTCTCCAATTTATAGTTACACTTTTAGAGTTAGTGTCTTGAGCATTAGATTTGTTAAAAAACAAGACCTCTCCTCTTTGGTTTACAATTCGGCTATGCAATACATACTTTTTATCTGGATACAAACCATCAATGCTGATTTTAAACTTATCATCAGATATAATCTTCAATGGATTTGAAAAATCATCAAAATTGATAAATTTGGGCTTAGAGTTAATTGTAATTGTAGGTTTTGTTATAACCCTAACATCTTCTACAGCATCAACACCAGCTGTCCAGGCGATACCACCTCGTTCATACGCTCCAATATCCGCTGCGCTTCCTAAAAAAGCTTTTGAGAATCCTGGAATGATAATACCTTTATCCACCAGTGGACTTGTTTCAACTGGGATAAAATTTAGATTTTCTGCATCCTCAAGGGGAGATTCTGAAAATATAGGGCTATTTTTAATCTTAAACTCCTCAGGACCAGCCCCCTCATACCAAGCTCCTGTATTTGCATAATTATTGTATATTTTGTTGTTAGGTTGCTTACGTCCGTTAGGCCATGCGTCCATGGCAGTGGCAGCATTCAAAAGTGTATTGTGATAAAAATTTAAATTTACATTGTTCCAATTTATTTGAATAGCACTCCAAGACACATTCCAAACTACATTATGATGTATAGTATATCCTTTACTATCATTATCTAAATAAATTCCTGCTGCTTTGGCAGGATCACGTGGTCCATAAGAATACCGAGGTGCTTCAGCATCATGGAACCAATTATGATGAATTTCTGTGTTTTTCAACTTTTTGGTACCAACAGTATAAAAAATACCAGAGTCACCATTTATTTTTTGAGAATGTGACACATCATTGTATGCAATCTCGCTGTTGATTGAGGCAACAAACATACCGTCTCTCCCTGCATTAAAAATTCTATTTTTGATAATCTTTATATTATCCGCATTGGTACGCAAGGCAGATGCATGAATTCCTAAATAATTTGAATTACTAATTGTATTACCTTCAATAACACAATTAGGAGCCGCCCATTTGGGTATTGAAATTCCATTAGCAGTACTGTGGTTTATTTCACAACCTTTAACTAGGGTATTATCACCTAAAACAAGTATAGATGCATCATCTAAACTTGTTGTAACATTTGTAAACGTATCAAACACTTCACTACCATGTACAACTTTACAATTTAAAATTTTATTGTAATCTGCTTTGTTTTTTATTTTGATACTTCCACCAAAAAAGGTAATTCCTTCTAACGTTATATATTTACCTTTAAGTTCAACAATACTTCTGTGACTTGCATACTCAACACTACCATCGCTTGGAATTTTCCCATCTGCTGTATGGAGATACAAGGTTTTAGATGTTTCATCATAATACCACTCTCTAGCATGATCCAATAATTCAAGATTATTGTACACATACAATTGTCCACGATTGTTATCATAGTAATCTCTCCATATAGTTGGATTATGCGGTTTAAAAGGCCACTTGTTTATGTCTACAGCAGTAAAACTTATAGTATTAGCGTTATTAGAGGTAATCTTTCTTGTCCAGCTAGTTCCAGAATGTGCTCCTATGTAATACACGCTTGCTCCAGTAAGGTCAGTATTTGGCAACTTCTTAACCTCAAAAGTTGAAGCATCACCACCTAGTACAGGCTCACAATCTAAAGTCCATCTACCGTCGTCATCATTATTTGGCCAACGTGCTAAATCTAAATAGTCTCCATAATGGTATACAGCTCTATACCTGCTAGGCATATCAACATTTACAGTAGACTTAAAAATGTTACCTTTATATAATTCCCAGTTATTGATTACGGTAGTAGCGTTAATAACAACCTCTTCTCCTTCAGCAGCTTTAAAAGTAAGATAATTAGCAGCATTACCACTCTTATTAATGATAAGTTTTTCTCGATACACTCCCCCTCTTATAATACAGGTATCGCCAGCTTTCATTACAGATATCGCTTTGCTAAAACTAGAAAAAGGTGCACTAATAGTACCAATATTGCTATCATCTCCTGTTGTAGAGACGTAAATGGTAGCTCCCATTAGGTTATTGGCTATTGAAAGAATTAGAAGTAAAATATAATACTTATTTATCATCGTTAATTTTTTTACAAAAGTAGAAAAACAGTGGTTTATACAGATCAATAAATTAGTTTGATTTTAAAAAACTTTCAATAGCCTTTTCCGTAGGTTTTCTATCTTCTATCAAACTCATATGCCCGTTTTCCACCTCGACTAAATTTGTTTTAGAATCTTTGCATTGCTCTAATAAATCTTCATATTTTAAAACAGGGTCCTTTTTACCTATAATCATCAAAGATGGATAAGGGCCAAAATGTAATAAAATTTCTTTGTCTAATCTCAATTTCATTCCCTCCAAAGCAGCAATAATTCCTTGCTTAGATGTCTTTAAAGCTTCTTTTTTTACCAAAGCAATTTCACTTGCATATAACTTTCTGCATTTTGAACGAAATAACATAGGGATTGATGTTCTGATAAAAGACTTGTGGTTTTCTTTAACAACAGCAATCGCTCTGTCTCTACCCAGTTTTTTTTCTTCTGTATCAGCCCTTGCCGTTGAATTTAACAACACCAAACCTTTTACATTGTCAGGATGCAAGTCTGCAAAAGCTAAAGCAACATAACCACCCATAGAATGACCTACAAAAAAAGAACGCCTAATACTTAAAATATCCAATACCGTTTTTACTACTTCTGCCATTTGTGACATGGTGTGTAAGTACCCTATGTTATCTGTTTTGCCATGTCCTAATAAATCTACACAAATAACTCGGTATTTAGAGTTTAGTAGCATTTCTAAATTGTTCCACATAAATGTGTTTTCTAAAAACCCATGTAACAAAACTACGGCTGTTCCTTTTCCAGACTCCGTATAGTGCACTTTTGCTCCTTTGTAGCTAACATATTTACTCATAGTGCAAAAATAGTAAATACTGCAACACCCACTCTACAAGTTTTTATTAATTAACTGATAAGCTTCACAAGGTTGTTCTTCTCCACTTGTTAATTTATTTGATTGAAGTTTAATGTTTTTATTTTGATGACTTCCGTTGTATCGGTAAAAAATTATGAATCAAGTTGCTGCCATTTTTCTATTGTATGTAAGAAGTGTTTTAACTTTGAGAAGCTTTTTTACTGCTTTTTTAGTTGCATATTCTCAGCTTTTTATGAACTAGATAACACTTCAATAACTTTTAATACCGCCATTTTTTGTTTTTATAAATTATTAAAACATTAACTCCTGAAAACTTATTGGATAATAAAATATTTAAAACATGTGTTAGATTTATCAGTAAAAAAAAACAGTTATTTTGTGAGAGAAAAAATGAAAAAAAAGTTGATATTTTTACTTTGTTTTCTGATTGATGCAGTTTGTGTTTCTCAGAGGAAAAAAGCACTATACTTATCATCAGAGTTAGAAATCGGTAATTATTTAGGTGCATAAATTGATTTAAATTATCTGCATAAAGATTAAGTGTTCTTTTAGTATTGGTACTCAAGGCCAGCTAAGTGTGCCAACCAATACTCCAAAAGATTATGATAATAGTGATGATCTACCTTTTGCAAATTTAAAATCTGTTGGAACAATAAGAGTTTTAATGGGTAGAGTTTTTAATCTAAGCAGTAAGCGATTGACTAGATTAAATCTCCAAATAGGAGTTTCATCAAATACAATTGAAAAACCCACAGATTGGATGAGAACAGAACAAACAGCAGAAGGTTATAAATATTAACATAGAAAAGACAAAGATAAGTCAATGGAATTTGTTATTTCTCCAAGTATAGAGTTTCCTTTGTTTAATTTGGCTGGCTTTAAAGTAGCACCCAAAGTACATTTTACAAAAGGGGGAATTTTTGCAGGTGTAGGTTTTGGAGTTTTGTTGGGAGATCTAAAATTAAACTCTTTAATATAAATCTTTAAAAGCCTTTCTCTGTTTAGTGAAAGGCTTTTTTTTATCTTTGTTCACATTGTTTTTAATTTGAATTTTAAAATCAGATAACATAAAAAAACAAAAAGCCTAAACAGAAGCTTTAAAATTATGAGCCAGAAGAAAATAGAAATAATGGATACTACACTCCGTGATGGTGAACAAACCTCGGGGGTATCATTTGCAGCTAACGAAAAACTAACAATTGCCCAATTGTTATTAGATGAGTTAAAAGTAGACCGTATAGAAATTGCTTCGGCACGTGTTTCTAAAGGAGAGTTTAGAGCAGTTAAAAGTATTACAGAATGGGCAAGCTCAAATGGGCATCTTGATAAGATAGAGGTGTTAACCTTTGTAGACAAAGGAACGTCTATTCAGTGGATGAAAGAAGCAGGAGCTAAGGTTCAGAATTTATTGACCAAAGGTTCTATGAATCACTTAGAACATCAACTTCGCAAAACACCCGCTCAGCATTTTTCGGAGATAGCAGAAGTTGTTAAAGAAGCAAAGGAAAGTGGAATAGAGACTAATGTGTATTTAGAAGATTGGTCTAATGGAATGCGCAATTCTAAAGCATACGTATATCAGTATTTAGATTTTATAGCCACACAACCGGTAAAAAGAATCATGTTGCCAGATACTTTAGGGATTTTAACCCCTCAGGAATCTTTTGAATACATTAAAGAAATAAAAGACAAATACCCAAATTTACATTTAGATTTTCATTGTCATAACGATTATGATTTGAGTGTTGCTAATGTAATGGAAGCTATAAAAGGTGGGGCAGATGGATTGCATTTAACCTTAAACGGAATGGGAGAGCGAGCAGGGAACGCTCCTTTGGCAAGTGTAGTTGCAGTTGTAAACGATTTTATGCCAAATTATTTGGTTGAGGTTAAAGAAAAATCTTTGTACAAAGTAAGTAAGATAGTGGAGGCTTTTTCAGGATTTAAAATACCTGAAAGTAAACCCATTGTAGGAGAAAATGTATTTACACAAACTGCAGGAATTCATGCAGATGGAGACAATAAAAAGAATTTGTATTACAACGATTTACTGCCAAAACGTTTTGGACGTAAACGTAAATACGCATTAGGAAAAACATCTGGAAAAGCAAATATTCAAAAGAATTTACAGGATTTAGGTTTAAACTTAAATGATGAGGAGCTAAAATTAGTAACACAAAGAGTAATTGAATTGGGTGATAAAAAAGAGTTGGTAACCCAAAACGACCTGCCTTATATTATATCTGATGTCTTAAATTCAAAGACTATTGACGAAGATATTAAAGTAGTTTCTTACGTGCTGACGCATGCAAAAGGATTAAAGCCTTCTACAACCGTGGCAGTTTCTTTTAAAGGTGAAGTCATAGAGCAATGTGCTAGCGGAGATGGTCAATACGATGCTTTTATTAAAGCATTACGTAAAATTTATGCTAAAAAAGACAAAAAATTGCCTAAGCTTACAGATTATACAGTACGTATTCCGCCAGGTTCTAATTCAGATGCCTTGTGCGAAACCATTATTACTTGGAGTTTAAACGATAAAGAGTACAAAACAAGGGGGTTAGATTCAGATCAAACAGTCTCTGCAATTATGGCCACAGAAAAAATGTTGAATATAATTTAGTTGTCTAGCTTTTATTGTTTTATTTTTGTAGATATAAATTAAAAAAAAATATAACTATGAATGTATCAAACTTATTAGAAAACCTTCTTTTGAAGGTGACTTCTTTTTTTCCAGGAATTGTTGGAACTTTAATGATCTTAATAATAGGTTGGCTTATCGCTAAATTTGTTAAAAAAATTATCTACAAACTATTAAAGAAAACCACGTGGGATGACAAGTTGATGGAAAAAGCAAAATTGAAAATAGATATTAATAAGTTTATATCCAACTTGTTGTATGTAATTATTATGATTTATGTTTTATTAATAGTGCTTCAAAAACTAGGAATGACTTCTGTTTTAGAGCCATTACAAAACATGATGTCTTCTTTCTTACTTTTCTTTCCAAAAGTTTTAGGAGCAGGAATTATCTTTTTTATAGGATACTTAATTGCAAAATTTGTTTCTAGTTTAGTAAATCTTTTGGGAGATTTTATAGACAAGGTTTTAGAAAAAGTAAATTTTAAAGACACAGATAAAATTATTAATATTCTAGAAAAATTAGTTTTTGTAGTTATTATTATTCCTTTTGCTATTGCTGCGTTAAATAAAATTGAGTTAGAAGAAGTTTCTGGACCGGTAAACCATATCTTAAGTAATATTATTGCAATTATTCCTAATATCTTAGGGGCGATTGTTATTATTACTATTTTTGTTGTTGGTGGAAAATTCTTAAAATCGTTGTTAAAAGGCTTTTTAGAAAGTGTTGGCGTAGACACTTTGGTAGAAAAAATGGAGTTAAGTTCTATTATTGGAAAAAGTAATTCTTTAGCTAAAATAATTTCAAACATAGTATACTTCTTTTTAGTATTCTTTGGGATTATTACAGGGATAGAAATGATGAATTTTGGAGAATTAACCAATGTTTTAAATATAGTATTGACAACCTCAGGACAAATTTTATTTGGAGTAATTATTTTGGTTGTAGGAAATTTTGTAGCAAACATTGCTTACAAGAGTTTGTCTAAATCTGAGGATAATAAATCTGTTGCTTCAATTGTTAAATATGCAGTTTTAGGATTATTTTTAGCAATGGCTCTAACCAAAATGGGGTTTGCAGATGATATTGTAAAGCTAGCTTTTGGATTGGTATTAGGAGCAATAGCTGTTGTAATAGCACTTTCTTATGGTTTAGGTGGTAGAGAAGCTGCTGGAGAACACATGAAAGAAATTATAAATAAGTTTAAAAAAAATAATAACAATAATAATTACAATAATAATTACTAAGAATGAAATTAAACATTGCACTTTTAGCTGGTGACGGAATTGGACCAGAGGTGATTGATCAGGCAGTAAAAGTTTCTGATGCAATTGCAGCAAAATTTGGACACGAATTAACTTGGAAACCAGCTTTAACTGGAGCTGCTGCAATTGATGCGGTTGGTGAGCCTTATCCAGATGAGACTCACGAGATTTGCAAATCTTCAGATGCAGTCTTGTTTGGAGCTATAGGGCACCCAAAGTATGACAATGATCCTACTGCTAAAGTTCGTCCAGAGCAAGGTTTATTAAAAATGCGTAAGGCGCTAGGGTTGTTCGCAAATGTACGTCCTACGTTTACATTTCCATCCTTGTTAGATAAGTCTCCATTAAAAAGAGAGCGTATTGAAGGAACTGATTTGGTTTTTTTACGTGAGTTAACAGGAGGTATCTACTTTGGTGAAAAAGGTAGAAGAGATGGAGGTGAGACTGCTTTTGACAATTGTGTGTACACTAGAGAAGAAATACAACGTTTGGCAAAAAAAGGTTTTGAATTGGCAATGACTCGTTCTAAAAAATTATGTTGTGTAGATAAAGCCAATGTACTTGAAACGTCTCGTTTGTGGAGAGAAACTGTTCAAGCTATGGAAAAAGAATATCCAGAGGTTGAGGTAGCTTATGAGTTTGTAGATGCTGTAGCAATGAGATTAGTGCAATGGCCAAATTCTTACGATGTATTAATTACAGAAAATTTATTTGGAGATATATTAACGGATGAGGCTTCTGTAATCTCTGGATCTATGGGATTAATGCCGTCTGCATCTATGGGATCTGATATAGCTTTGTTTGAGCCAATTCACGGTTCTTACCCACAAGCTACAGGCTTAAATATTGCGAATCCCATGGCAACTGTATTGTCTGCGGCAATGATGTTTGAAAGTTTCGGATTGCATAAGGAAGCAATAGCAATTAGAGAATCTGTAAACAAAGCTTTAGCTGGAGGAATTGTAACAGAAGATTTGGCTGATGGAGGTAAATCTTATGGAACTAAAGAGGTTGGAGATTGGTTAGCAGCTAATATCTAATAAAACTTTATTTTAATAAAAAAAAGCTGTCTTAATTGTTAAGACAGCTTTTTTTTATATTCAAAAAAAATTATTTAGTTATAGGTGTGTGTGTTTTAGGTAATAATTCAATAGGGTCAGAATGCATATCTACAGAAACGTCAGAGATTTTTGACTCATCGTAAAATAAAATATAGTCAATACTACAACCTTGAGCTCTTCCAGAAATTGTTAGTTTATAGTTTTCTCCCTCTTTAAAATTATACACTACTTTTTGTTGAACCTTAGCACCATTTATATGATCTTCTAGTTTTATTAGAGATCCCCATTTGCGAACTCCTCTTCCCCAAAATTTTTTATTTTTCTTAAGCACCATAGTTGGGTAGCTACAAGCGGTGGTAAAATCTCCCTCTAATTTTATCCACAAATCATTCCTTTTGTCTTCGGGTTCGTACTGCTCAGAATTTAGACTTATTTTCTTTAGAGGCTGTAACATTCTCATAATAATTCTAAACTTCCCAGTTTTAGGAGCTTTAAACGTATAGCTTAAAGGAGATTTTGGGGGACCAGAGTTTAAGTTGTTACCTGTAAATTCTAAATAGGAATCATTAATGGCATCAGCTGCATTTTTATCAGAACTTGCATAGTACGCAACATCACCTTTTTTTCGTATTTTCCAGAATCCTAAAGGAGATGTTGTTACTTCTGGTTCAAACACAACAAAGTCTTTTCCATAAACAATGTTATTAGTTAACGCAACGTCTAAATTAGGCTTGATAATTATAAAATCATCCTCAGATTTTTTTTCATCTTTTTCCATTTCAGGTGGAGGTGGCGCAAAAGAATCGTCTCCGCTACTACAAGAAAACATAAAATAAAAGAGTGAGATAGTAAAAATGTATTTTTTCATAGGTACAATGTATTAGATATTTTTACATCAATTTACGTTGTATATTTTTACGCACCAACCAATTGCGTATTTTTTTGTGTTTTATTTAAATTTTACACTATTTTTATGAGTATAAATCATTTTTTTGATGTTTTTTATATTGTTTAAGTAATATTAGTGATTTTATAAACTTAGCTACTTATAAAATACACACTAAAAAATAATAGCTAATTTGTCTTTATATAGATACAAATTGATGTTTTTAGGACTCAACCTTTTTCAATAGTATTTCATACTCTAATAAAAGTGCGGTAGTGTATGCATCACAAGTAGTTCTTAGCCCAAAAAAGTTAAAAATAGTGTGTTTTTGAAGTTTTCTAACTTTTAGGTTTGGAATCATTAAAGGAATAGAGGTGTAAAAATAAGAAGTGTTTTTTAAAACGTGGTTTAATGAATAGTGTAGTCTTTGCCTAGGTTTTTTGTTAAGGTAGATTAAGGCTATATTATAAAACAAAGAGTTTATGAAACTTTGTTCGTTTTTCAAAAAAGAGGTAATATCGTTAATTAACAATGGTTTTACAAAACACAAATGCTTACAATTAGGGTAAAACGCTATCAATCTACATACGTGATATGTTATTTGAGCTGTTGTAGGATAGCAGGGTGATACTAAGTATGGAAAATCGATATAGTCTCTGGATGATATAATTTTAGAGAGGTATAATAAAGAATCTTTGTCTTGTTGATTTTCGGATAAGTTATGTTTGAAAGACCACAATAGAATATTACTCAATACGCAAGCATCCGTTTCAATATGCATATTTTTTCCAAAATAAACACTATAAGTTCTTAAATTTTGATAAGCAGGCAAACCAAACGACTTCCACTTTAAAGTCCCGTTTGCATGTTGTACAAGTATTTTTTTAAGGTCTGTATTTTTTTGATTTTCTAAAGTTAAATAGATATATGCAGTATCGTCAGCATCATCAGCTAGCTTAAAAAAACTAAAATATTGCATAATATTTCCGTTAGGGAAATACTCCATTGGAGTAGTTTTAAAAAAATTATACGTTTCTCTACCTTGAAAATTTTTAAAAAAAGGATAACATTTTTTTATTTTCGATACTATCTTTTTAGCTGCAAGTTGATCATCCTCAGAAAATTTGGGAATGTTTTCTTGCAAAAAATAAGCAATAGCGCTAGAAAAAAAAACATTTTCATCCTCTCGTTTGTAAGGAAATAAAGAATGGATTCTTTGAGAAGCAAAAACACCATCAAGATAGCCCTGCTTATGACTTTCTATTAGTAATTGTTCCAGTTTGTTTAGTAATGTTGATATCAAACCTAGACAGTTTGTTAAGAAATACGTTATTTTTTTAAAATAGAATATACAGGAAAGTGATCACTAAAGCCACCTCGATAAAACTTACCAATATAAGTTCTCATAGGTTCTCCTTTACTTCTACCTGTCCAGTCTGTTAAGAATTCTTTATTAAAAACTTTCGTTTTTATAATTTGATTTCCAATCCCATTATTGTAATTTTTACTATGTAATATTTGATCAAACAAATGCCAAGTTCCGTTATGAATTAAACTTCCAGTCTTAGATTGGTGTATTTTATACATAGGATTTATAATTTTTTCTGAGACCAAATATTTTTTAATACTTTCAGAGCTAGGATCATCATTAAAATCCCCCATCACTATAATTTTAGCGTCAGTATTTTGTTCTAATATGGTATTTATTTTGTCTGTTAGTATATTGGCAAGTGTAATTCTTTTAAAATGTGTTTTGTCAATACCTTTTCTACGAGATGGCCAATGATTTACAAAAACATGAGTTAGCTCTCCATAAAGTTTGCCTTGTATGTATAAAATATCTCGAGTCTCATCTTTTACATCATTCGTTTCAAAAACCTCTATAGAAATAGGTTCTGAATGTAAAATTTCAAAAAAATCTTTATGATACAGCAAAGCGACATCAATACCACGTTCATCAGGAGAGTCGTAATGTATACAGTCGTAGTTTAAATATCTTAAAGTTTCACTATGTGTTATGTCTAGCGCAACTTGTTTGGTTTCAATTTCTGCTAAGCCTACTAAAACAGGAGGATACATACAATCGTCTGTACCTATTTTAGAAATTACTTTGGCTATTTTGTTTATTTTATGTTGGTAGCGGTATTGCCCCCATTTTTTTCGTCCGCTAGGTGTAAAGTCTTTATCTAAAGTATGAGCCTCATCCTTATAATCAAATAAGTTTTCAGTATTGTAAAAAGCAATTGAAAATAAGTTTTCCTCTGTCACATTTTTTGTTTTTGAGTGTAAAAACAAATATATCTTTTATAAATGGTAAATCAGAAAATATTATTGAGGAATATATTTTTTGTAGTTGATAACTATCAATATACTCTATCTATATTGGTAATTATAGAATTATGTATCTTTGTATTATGATAGACGAAAAGAAAGTAACTTCTGAAAAAGCAGTATTGGTGGGTGTAATTACACAACATCAAGATGAAGCACAATCTACAGAGTATTTAGATGAGTTGGAGTTTTTAGTAAATACAGCTGGAGGGATAGCTGTAAAAAGGTTTGTTCAAAAACTAGATAAACCACACCCTAAAACGTTTATAGGTACAGGAAAATTAGAGGATGTTAAAGCTTATATTGATACTCATGATATTGGAACCATTATTTTTGATGATGAATTATCTCCTGCCCAGTTAAGAAACATAGAAAAGATTTTAGACACTAAAGTTTTAGATAGAACTACTTTAATTCTTGATATTTTTGCCCAACGAGCAGAAACCAGTTATGCTAGAACGCAAGTAGCCTTAGCACAATGTCAGTATTTACTACCCCGATTAACAAAGTTGTGGACCCACCTTGATAAGCAAAAAGGGGGAATTGGAATGCGTGGTCCTGGTGAAACTGAAATAGAAACAGATAGAAGGATTGTTAGAGATCAAATTTCTTTACTAAAAAAGAAACTAAATACTATTGACAAACAAATGGCCATTCAGCGCAAGAATCGAGGGAAAATGGTTCGTGTTGCTTTGGTAGGATATACCAATGTTGGAAAATCTACCTTAATGAATGTAATTAGTAAAAGTGATGTTTTTGCAGAGAACAAATTGTTTGCAACCCTTGATACTACTGTAAGAAAAGTAGTAATTAAGAATGTTCCTTTTTTAATGACAGATACAGTTGGGTTTATTAGAAAATTACCAACACAATTGGTAGAATCCTTTAAATCTACCTTAGATGAAGTTAGAGAAGCAGACTTACTGTTGCATGTAGTAGATGTTTCTCACCCTACTTTTGAGGATCATATAAACTCTGTAAACACTATTTTAAAAGAGATAGAAAGTGCTAACAAACCCACATTAATGGTATTTAATAAAATTGACCGTTATACAAACGAGGTTATTGAGGAGGATGATTTAATTACTAAAAAAACGGAGAAACACTACACCTTAGAGGAACTTCAAAAATCATGGATGTCTAAAATGCAAGAAAACTGTGTATTTATATCAGCCATCAACAAAGAAAATATGGAAGAGTTTAAAGAAACTGTTTTTAATTTGGTTAGAGATATTCATACAAAAAGGTTTCCCTACAACAACTACTTGTACTCTGAGTATGATGCAGATGGAAATAAACTACAATAGATTATGATTTTAGATAGCATAAATAATATCCACTTATATAAAGTTTTGCACAAGCGCTTGGCTATAGGTTTAGACTACATTTCTAAAACAGATTTTTCTGATTTAGAAATGGGAACTTACAAAATAGACGGAGATGATGTGTTTGCGATTCTTCAATCTTATGACACCAAAGAGGAAAAAGACTGTAGGCTAGAATCACACCAAAAATACATAGATATTCAATACATGATTGTTGGAAGAGAATACATTGGAGTGAGCCCTTTAAATAATCAGAAGGTAATAGAAGATTTGTTAAAAGATAATGATGTTGTTTTTTACAAAGGAACAGGAGAAAAATTAAAATTAGAGGCAGGTAGCTTTATGATTTTTTATCCTACAGACGTACATGCACCTTGTATAAAAGTAAAATCATCTTCTAAGGTTATTAAAGTGGTGGTAAAAGTTGCTGTTTAATTTTTAATCTAAAACATAAAAAAAGCCTCACAATTTGTGAGGCTTTTTTATGATATATATGTAACGTTTACGTATTTACTAGAATCCGTAAGTTACTCCTGCCAACCAGTAAGTCTGTACAGTAGTTTTAATAGTACCTAAATTATCAGGATCGATAATATTGGTTGGGTTTGTTTTGTTGTAGTAGTTAAACGACTCTTGTTTGTTTCCTCTTAAACCACCCTCTAAACCAACACCTATCCCTTTCCAGATATTAAACCCTAAAGAGTTTACCCATGTAAAGTTAGATAAGTCAGAAGATTTGTAACTTTGGAATGCAGATAAGTTAGATCTGAACTTTACTTTACCAAAATTTTTGTTGTAGTCTGCAACAATTTTAGCACCCAAAGAAGATGTGTATTCAAATCCTGCACCGTTGTTACCACCAAATATAAAGTTGTAGTTTAATGGGTGAACCACTACTACCAATTCTTTAATAGGTGTCCAAGTTGCCCCAACCCCTATATCTAAATATCCAGGTTTGTTAAAATTGTTTAATACAGCAGTTCTGTATTCTCCAAGAGCAGACATAGCTAGTTTTTCAGACACTTTGTATCCAAATAAAGAGGTAATGGTAAATACATCTGTAGTCGCATTAAAATCAGCACTATCTGTAGTAATTTTTGTGTTATCTAATTTTACCCATCCTAAATTTAACACACCAGAGTTTCTCCAGAAATATTTAGACTCAGTTAGATTTGCAAATCCGTTAACGGTTACACCTATATTTCCAGCAGAAGAGTTTGCAATTGCGTTTGTGTACCAGTTGTTAAATCCAGAAAAGTTAGCACCAATAGTACCAAAAGCTCCGTATTTCCAGCCTGGTAAAGCATCAATTTTTGATTTTAATGATTTTGCTTCTCCCTGTAGTTTTTTAATTTCAGACTTTTTTTCTCCCAAGTCTTTTTTTAATTCTTCTACAGTTTGTGCATTTAAGCTAAATGCAGCAAATACCATACTCAGCGATAAAACAAGTTTTTTCATAATTTTTAATCGTTTTTATTTTCTATTTTCTATTTTTTTTTATAAATAGGTACGGTGGAGCAAGCTTCACCATACATAATGTTTTTAGCCACAGGAAGTAATTTTTGTATTAATAGTGTGTATGCAGTTGCTGGAATTGGCTTGTTTGCACACCCTTTGATAATTACAGGTTTCTCCTTAAATTGACGTACGTCAAAATTAGAAATAATTTCAACATATAAAACAGTTTCTAGTAAATTTAAATTTCCTACTACACATTTTTTAGTATAAAAGCTTGCTTTAGAGGTTAATAAAAGATATGCCCAAGAAGGAATAATAGCGTCTACACTACAATAAAAAGCCACATATTTGTCTTTTAAAAGAGACCAATTGTACAAATTTGCCTTTTCTCTAAAGTCTTTTTCTTTTAAAATAATTTCTTGGTACAACCAATCTTTAATATCAAACAGTACACGCTCCCCTTTGGGGTAAAAGTCTTCAAGATCTATGTTTTGGAGACTACTATTGGCTACTTTATTTATAATTTTGTCCATCTTTTATTAGTTGGTTTTGGTGTCAAAAAACAAATTGGTGTATCTGTTTGTATCTAACTTAAATAAAACAACTGTTCTAAGTTAATTGTTACAGAAAGCCTAACTCTAATTTAGCCTCTTCACTCATCATATCTTGAGTCCAAGTAGGATCAAACGTTAATTCTACCTCTACATTGTTAATTTCTGGAAGCGATGCCACTTTTTCTTCTACTTCTTTAGGCATTGTTTCGGCTACAGGACAGTTTGGAGAGGTTAATGTCATTAGTATTTTAGCGTCATTTTGCTCGTTAACTAACACATCATAAATCAATCCTAATTCGTAGATATCTACAGGTATTTCAGGGTCATAAATTGTTTTTAAAACATTTACAATTTTATCTCCAATTTCAACAGTTTCTTCGTGATTCATAATTTAGTCTTTTTTGTGTTATGCGTTTAGTTTACTTTGCATTCCCAAAGCATACAGTTTTATTTGTTTAACCATAGATACTAGTCCGTTGGCTCTTGTTGCAGATAAGTGTTCTTTCAAACCAATTTTATCAATATAACTTAAATCTGCCTCTAAAATTTCTTTAGGGGGTTGGTTATTAAAAGCACGTAATAACACAGCTACAATTCCTTTGGTAATAATAGCATCACTATCTGCTGTAAAATATATAGTATTTCCTTTTAACTCAGAATGTAGCCATACGTTAGATTGACATCCTTTAATAAGGTTATCATCTGTTTTATATTGTTCCTCAATAACAGGAACAGATTTTCCTAAGTCTATCATATATTCATAACGTTCCATCCAGTCGTCAAACATCTCGAACTCCTCTACAATTTCCTCTTGTATTTCTTTGATAGTCATATTTTAAACTTATTTTTACAAATACAAAGATACTGAGTAAATAGTAAGAACACAACAGTAAGTTAAACAGAAGCTGAACTTATAAAAATTGAATACAACACATGAGTAAATTATTGGTAATAGGAACTGTAGCTTTTGATGCTATTGAAACACCATTTGGAAAAACAGATAAAATTTTAGGGGGAGCAGGTACCTATATAGGATTGTCTGCGAGTAATTTTAAAAATGTAGATACAGGTTTGGTTTCTGTGGTAGGAGAAGATTTTCCGCAAGAATATTTTGACGTTTTGCATAGTAAAGGGATTAATACCGAAGGGATAGAGGTTGTAAAAGGTGAAAAAACATTTTTTTGGAGCGGAAAGTATCACACCAACATGAATAAGAGAGATACCTTGATTACAGAATTAAATGTTTTAGAACATTTTAACCCTGTAGTTCCTGAAAAATACAAAGATGCAGAAATTGTAATGTTAGGAAATTTACATCCTTTGGTACAAAATGCAGGTTTAGAGCAAATGACCGTGAAGCCCAAAATGGTTGTATTAGACACCATGGATTTTTGGATGAATATTGCTTTAGAAGATTTAAAAATGCTGCTAAAGAAAGTAAATGTAATTACCATAAATGATGAGGAAGCACAACAACTAAGTGGAGAGTATTCCTTAGTTAAAGCAGCAAAGGCAATTCATGCAATGGGACCAGAATATGTTGTCATTAAAAAAGGTGAACATGGAGCTTTGTTGTTCCATAGAGAAAAAATGTTTTTTGCTCCTGCTTTGCCTTTGGCAGATGTTTTTGATCCCACAGGAGCAGGAGATACTTTTGCGGGTGGTTTTACAGGTTATTTGGCAGAACAAAAAGAGTTAACGTACGAAAATATTAAGAATGCTGTAATTTGGGGGTCTAATTTGGCATCGTTTACGGTAGAAGAATTTGGTGTAAAACGTATTGCAGAAGTTACAAATAAAGAAGTAAAAGAGCGTTTAGATAAATTTAAAGAGTTAACAAATTATTCTTTGTAATTTTACTAAAAAAATAATGTTTTCATTTGTTGTAAAACAGAACTAATAAAAAAATACAATATGTGTGGTATTGCAATGGTGAGGTTGCTAAAACCTTTAGAGTATTATAAAGAGAAGTATGGTACAGCTTTTTACGGAATAAATAAAATGTATTTGCTGATGGAAAAACAGCACAATCGTGGGCAAGATGGAGCTGGTTTTGCAAGTGTAAAGTTTAATGTAAATCCTGGAACTCGTTATATTAGCAGGATTCGCTCTAATAAACAACAACCTATTCAACACATTTTTCAAAAGATTAACGGTAGAATTAGCGATACAATTGAGGCCAATCCAGAAAAGAAAGATGATGTTACTTGGTTAGAAGAAAACACACCTTTTATAGGGAATTTATTTTTAGGTCATGCTCGTTACGGAACTTCTGGAGGAAACTCTATGGAAAATGTACATCCTTTTTTACGACAATCTAACTGGAGACACAAAAATTTAATAGTTGCGGGGAATTTTAACATGACCAATAACAGTCAATTGTTAGATGAATTAATAGAACTAGGACAGCACCCTAAAGAAAGTACGGATACGGTAACTGTAATGGAAAAAATAGGTCACTTTTTAGATGATCAGGTAGAGTCTATTTACCAAGATATTAAACAGGATTACACTAAAAAAGAAGCTTCTCCTATTATTGCAGAAAGAGTTGATATTGCCCAAATTTTAAAAAGGGCTACACGCAGTTTTGATGGAGGTTATGCAATGGCGGGTTTGTTAGGTCATGGAGATGCTTTTGTAATGAGGGATCCTTCTGGAATACGACCTGCTTTTTATTATAAAGATGACGAGGTTTTGGTAGTAGCATCAGAAAGACCCGTAATACAAACAGCTTTTAAAATTGATATTGACAAGGTTCAAGAACTAGAGCCTGGACATGCAATTATTGCTAAAAAGAAAGGTGAGGTTAACATCGTACAAATTTTAGAACCTAAAGAAAAAAAAGCTTGCTCTTTTGAGCGTATTTATTTTTCTAGAGGAGGTGATGCAGATATTTATAAAGAAAGAAAAGATTTAGGAGTTAGAGTTTTTCCGCAAATTGTAAAAAGTATTAATGGCGATTTACAAAATACTGTTTTCTCTTACATTCCTAACACGGCAGAAACATCTTACTATGGTATGTGGGAAGCTGCTGAGGATTACTTGAATAAACAAAAAACAGAAAAAATATTAAAAGGAGGTAAAAAATTAAGTTCAGCAGAAGTAAGCACTATTTTATCTCAAAGACCACGTTTTGAAAAACTAGCAATTAAAGATGCTAAATTAAGAACGTTTATTACTGCAGATGATAGTAGGGACGATCTAGTGGCTCATGTATATGATATTACATATGGAGTTGTTAAAAAAAATGACAATATTGTTATTATTGACGACAGTATTGTTAGAGGTACTACCTTAAAAAAGAGTATTATTAAAATTTTAGATAGAACTCAGCCTAAAAAAATAGTAGTTGTTTCTTCTGCACCCCAAATTAGATACCCAGATTGCTACGGAATTGACATGGCAAAATTAGGGGACTTTATTGCCTTTAGAGCAGCTATAGAATTGTTAAAGCAAACAGGTCAGTATCAAATTGTAACTGACGTGTATAACAAGTGTATAAAACAGCGAAGTAACAAAGATGCTGTTATTATAAATTTTGTAAAAGAAATTTATATACCTTTTACTGCTGAAGAAATTTCGACTAAGATCTCTGAAATGTTAAAAACATCAGAAATTAACGCAGAGGTAGAGATTATTTTTCAAACCATAGAAGGTTTACACAATGCTTGCCCAAATCATGCTGGAGATTGGTACTTTACTGGAGATTACCCTACGGATGGAGGTAAGCGAGTAGTAAATGAAGCCTTTATTAACTTTTACGAAGGAAATAACAAAAGAGCTTATTAGTGAATAATTTAAATTTTACAGAGAAACCGATACTTATATGTGTCGGTTTTTTTTGGCTTAACGTTAAATTAACATTAGGGATGGGGTTTAGTGTTTCCTGTTTTAAGTCAGTTTATGTACTTTATAAACAAGCGGGGTTTAAATTATCATATTTATAAAGTTCTAAATTTTTTATTTTTTATTGTATTTGTCTTATCTGTAAATAATGACAACTTCATTAAAATAGACCAAAGTTCATTTGTTTACATTTAGTTAAAGTTGATAATGTGTGTCTGTTGTATCTTTGAAGTGTAGAAATCATATATATAATATTATGAAAAAGTTTATTTTATCAGCATTATTGCTAACAGCGGGATTAAGTTATGGTCAGAACTATAATTTTCCAGTAGGTTTATTTAATTATGAAACTTACAAAGAAGGAACTAAAAATTCAAGTATCGCAAATGCGTTTAAAGTATCGGGGAGCAATATTCTTGTAAAGAAAGCTAAATATGGAGTGTTAGTAAAGTATTTAGGAGATTGTACTGATTTAAATTTGTTTGATAACAAAGGAGAAAAAGTTGAGGATGTTAAGTTTGATGCAAAGAACAAAGGTTTGATTATGTACGCTAAACCAACAAATGAAGAGTATTATTTAGAGGTTGTAACATCTAAAAGCAAACAATCATTTTATCATAAGTTAGTTTTATAATACAAAACTACAATATATTAAAAAAGGCTCCACATTTGTGGAGCTTTTTTTAGTTAATCCCATTTAATGGGTAAAATTAAGTCTAAAAAAAGCAGGTATCTGAATATTCAAATACCTGCTTTTATATTTTAAGAGAAATTAATTTGCTATTAAGCTGAATTTCTACTTGCGTTAGTATTTCCAAACAAAGATCTGGTTACAATTTTTTCAAAAGTTTCTAGTCTAGTTGGGTTTGGCACGCCATCTCTGTTCATATCTTGAACTTCTTTAAGAGCATATTGTTGTATAGTAAGTAAAGGTAGTACAATAGAATCTCTAACCGCAATAGAGGCTTTACCATCAGGATAATTTTGCATCAATTCTTTATGTCCTGTTAACTTTAATAACAATCTTTTTGTCAATTCAAATTCATCATGAATAATGTTCCAAAACTCACCAAATTCAGCATCTTTTGCCATATATCTAGTCAAATCAAAGAAAGATTTGGCCATAGACATCACACTGTTTTCTAACAATGTTTTAAAGAAGTTAGAGTTGTTGTATAAGTTTTGAATTTTATCAAATTCCCCAGCATCTTCGTATTTTTTAAAAGCAGTTCCTACTCCAAAGAACCCGGGAACATTTTGCTTTAATTGAGACCATGAACCAACAAAAGGAATTGCTCTTAAATCCTCAAAATTTAATTGATCAGATTTTGCACGTTTAGATGGACGTGAACCAATATTAGCTTTACCATAGAATTTTAAAGTACTCATGCGTTCTAAATAAGGAACGAACATTTCGTGATTTTTAAAGTCTGAATAAGATTTAAAACTGATTTCTGCCAAATCTTCTAACAATACTTTTTGCTCGTTTGTTAACGAAGCATTCATAGGATCGTTAAAAATTTTGTTGGTAATACCCGCTCCTAACAATTGCTCAATATTGTATTGTGAAGAATCTAAGTTTCCAAAATTAGAACTAATAGTTTGCCCTTGTATGGTTAACTGAATTTCTTTGTTCTCAATATTATCACCTAAAGAAGCATAGAATTTAGACGTTTTTCCTCCTCCACGCGCAGGTGGTCCACCACGTCCGTCAAAGAAAATTACTTTAATTCCAAACTCACGAGATACTTTTGTAAGCTCTTCTTTAGCTTTGTAAATTCCCCAGTTTGCCATTAAATATCCACCATCTTTAGTACCATCAGAGAAACCTAACATAATGTTTTGTTTGTTACCTCTACTTTCTACATGTGCACGGTATTCTGGAATAGAATACAATTGTCTCATTACATCAGGAGCAATTGCCAAATCGTCCACAGTTTCAAACAATGGAGCAACATCTACCTTTAAACCATCACTAAAACCAGAAAGGTTTAACATGGCAAAAGTTTCCATTACGTTTAAAGCGGTTTGATTATTACTAATAATATATCTATTGGCACCTCTTTCCCCGTTTTCTGTTTGAATAGTTCTGATAGCTCTCATAGAACTTAATGTTCTTTCTACCATTTCTTCAGAAAACTGAGAAGGATTGATGTCTCCCTTTATTTTTGCTAAAACATCAATTTGTTCGTTTGGA
>Ga0209093_1000297_pt1 | contig 26033 bp, 30 predicted proteins | sample SidtaG_4_FD_187450 | JGI IMG/M metagenome (GOLD analysis project Ga0209093, IMG submission 187450) | Marine algal microbial communities from Sidmouth, United Kingdom - Sidmouth_Male1 metaG (SPAdes) (version 2) | ecosystem: Host-associated > Algae > Red algae > Unclassified | place: Sidmouth...
ACGGGGCGGCGCGGGCCGTGGCCGGCGCCAAAGAATCAAGACGGAAACAGACGAAAAAGAGAGACGAAATAGTAACCCCAGGCCCGAATAGGGGGGGCTACTTAGGGAAGGACAGCCGTCCCATAGCTCGCAATCCGAAGTACGGAGAGGCGGGTGCAAGTCCCGTCAGGGGCATAAGTACGGGACTTAGCCCCTGCCAATTGCAACACTTCCCTTCGCCTCCCCACCAATGATTCTCCTGCGTACCACAGCGCGCCATTTAATCCCCACAAATCAAGGCACATACATCGACAACATACCGCTCGCCCACTCTGCTGCCAAAATTATGACGCAAAGGAAACTTGGCGGCGCGGAATTTTCGCAGCCGCAACACTACATCCTGGGGATATCCAGGCACGTTTTGAAATGGCAGTGCGCACGCTTGCTTGGGCAGAGGGGGCCAGCTGGACTGAAGCCGGAGGGTCTGTACACCAGACACGGGTGCCTTGTGCGATCAATATTGTATCGTGGCTGTTTTGCTGGTCTATCTGGCCGGCGCCTAATGGGACTGGTGAGTGCCTCGCTCGGTGTGTGTCGTCTGTCGAGCACTCCCAGGATTAAACACGAATATTTTTACAGTACAGACATGCACCGACCATTGAGAAAATGGACAATGCTGACAATGGATCGGGATACCGACCCTTACCGATCAATTTTACCGATACGCCAACCATATGGCCACACGGCCTGACATGCGAGGCGTTTCACCCTCCCTGACAGCGGCGATGACAGCATCGTCAAAGAGCCAAGAAAGTATTAGAATTATGTATTTGTCATGCGGCCCCTCTGGACCACGAATAATAAACTATTGTTCAGTCAACCTAAATGCTGTGGATTGTCTTAATTAAGACTATTCCGAACACTGCGGCCTCGCAGACAAGTGTGGACTGGGGGCATGACGAAGCGCGGACTGGCGGCACGGCGCGAGTTCTGGGCTGGTACCTGTCGGTCGTACACCATGGAGTGTTCATTTTTCTCGTGGTGGGGTGGTGCAAACTGGATACACGAACGTGCGCGCAGTATACAGAAAAGAGATGCACAGTGTCGAAACCTTTCGATGAAAGGCAGCGTGCGCAACGCCGGGGTTCAATCGCGGCGTTTCCGACAAGCACAGACACACCACGAGCGTCCTTGGAATCGCGCCGCTGGTGGGAAAGGGATGTGGGTGGGCATAGAAATGGGGAACGGCCGGGAGAAGCGTTCTATTGACAAGGCTGTTCGGCCGCACGCTGCTCGGGGGGGGCACCCTGAGGGCGTGATGCTCTGGGGCCTGAATCGCCAGAGAATATGAGGTCGTTAGAACTCATCTGGGGTTAGTACTGATGCCTTAAGGTACCAAGAGCGGAGGTCAGAAAAACCCATATGAAAATCTCGCAGATAATCAAGGACATGCGCATTACATGCACTGAAGAGAGGTTGAGGGGGAAATCGGAGCCAGCTTTGGAATGCCTTGAATTTTTCAAAGCGTGGTGGGACGCGGATAGCTGTGTGGATCAGAGTGAGTGCACGTGGCGCACGCATACCCAATCGTTACAAGCATGGCTGAGAGCCGTCCTGAGGGAGCCGTAGTAGCCAGTCGTTACAACTTTCTGCACAGGGATTCGTCTCAGTATCCGAACATCCTACGTGCATGGTGCGGGGGCCTGTGGCCATACGATCAGCCTTGGTTTTCACAATCATTCAGAAACGAGAAATTGCCGATCTGGACCACTTACATTGAAAGCGGACCCACGGCGCGTGCGAGATATTTTGCGTGAGGCGTGCACTGAGGGAAACGCTTTGGACATTTTCTTCGTCTGCATGGCTCCCACGCATCGCTCACAGAATCTGAGAGGGGGGGGGCTGTCGAGGCAGGTCTGCCGCGCCTGTGGTGGGCTACCCGAGGCCCACGTGGAGGCAGGTCGTGGCGCGAGGGCGGCACGGGCCGTTGAAAGCGATGTTTGGAGGGGAGAGATCGGGCCGGTCGCTTCGCCACAGCGATTGGGGCTCCCTGACAGCTTCCTCAGGGGGTGAGGGAGCATGGACGGTCGCGCCGGGATGGCAGGGGCTGGGACCGGTGCCGTTTGGCGAGGGGTGGCCGCTGAGCCACCGTGCGTCAGTGGAGGGGGCCGCTCGAGCGCTGCCTGGGGGGGGGAGTGGGGGGGCATTCCGGAGCGCATCAGCGGTGGGGGGGTGTGTTTGGGTGGCTGTCGGCAGTGGTCTGCCGGACACGCCATGTAGATGGCGGCACGGGCCGCCCACTATTCCCCACCACCGTCGTCACGCCCATCCCGCCGCCGCCGACTGTTTTCCGCCCGTCACACGTGTGAGCACGACCGACGCGATCCCTCAACCATCTCGCTGACCACGCGGGCCGCGCTCCGCTCGCATCCTGCCTGCCCGCCCCGCCCCCGTCCCCAACCCGACGCGGTCAACACCAGCCTGTCTCTTATTCCCTATCTCCACCTCGTGCCCTACGACGCACGGTTCGCCGTCCCCTCCTCCACGGGCTCGCTGCGCACGCGCGCCGCTCGGCCCCCTCCCCACTCCCGCCCTCTCCTCGCAAGAAGCGGACTGCGCTCACCTGCTGTTCTCATCAGTTGTTGCTCCCCGCCGCACGGATTACGATCTCTGGTAAGGATGGCCACGAGGAGGAGCTTGCTACCACCGCCGCACTGGTGGCCGAGGACGACGGCGCGGACGTTGCTGCTGTCGTGCATGCGCAATTCAACGTGCTCATGGCTGCGCGCTGACGCGCGCGCGCGCAGCGCATTGCCCGACGACGGCAGTATCTTGGCTCCACTGCGGGGCGCCGCGGCAACAAGCGCCGCGACATTGCGGCGGGTGTGCACAACATTCTGCGGGACTACTTCAGTGTCGACGGGCTGCCTCCCATCGACGATGAAGGAGACGTTGAGACGCGGTTCCGTGTCCCCCGCGCTGTATTCCGGCGTGTATACTTGGCTGTCAAGGACGAGCCTTTCTTCTAACAACGCAATAATGCTGCGGGCAAGCTGAAGGCGCATCCACTGCAAAAGTTGGTGGAAGCCTTTCGCGTCATCGCCTACGGCGAGGCGGCCGACCGAGACGAAGAGTACGTGCGCCTGTCCCGGATGGTGATCGCCAAGTAGACCAAGTTGCTGATGGAGTTTATTCTCAGGCGATGGGGACCGGCCTACCTACGACGACCTAACCAAGACGAGCTCAACAACATTATGGAACGCAACAAGGAGCGTGGGATACCTGGGTGCATGGGCTCCCTCGACTATTGCCACTGGGAGTGGCACCAGTGCCTGACGGGGATGGCTGGGGCGTATCATAGTCGCAAGGGCCAGAAAGATTGCATGCCACAAAAGCAGAATAAATCATGAAATTCCGCACGTGAGCCAACTCGGCAACGCCTCAGGTTCTAAGGGCGGGTGTGCTTAACTCTACGACGAACGAACAAGGTGGTGACAATCTCCACAATTCTAAGGGCGTTAACAGCTACACATATCCCACACCGAGTAGGGCCAACAAGACGCTATTTTCTGTGCAAAACTGCACCGCGCCCCGCCGGACGGCAGAAAATATTGCGGCACCAGCGAAGGTTGTCGAAGCCGCACGCGCGGGCGGCAGTACTGTTGCGTGCCAGACAAGTCTCGAAGATAAGAGCGGTATCAAGTGCTATTCCCTATTATTCGCGCCAAGTCCCGACATGCGCACGGCTTCTCCGTACCTCAAGGACTTGTGGGACAAGGGTCCCACAGCTGTACAATACGACACGATGCACCTCGTGCTGTTAAACGTCGTCCCACATCTGTGCAAGCATTTTTCTGGCTTACAGCTGGTGAATAAGGACAAGGACCAGGCCTACACTTTCCCAAAGTCTACCGTGGCATTTGCGGGCCGGGAGCTCCGTAACGCACGACGGACTGTGCCGCGGGCACATGCAGTGTCCTTAAGGAACATCGACGTTCATCACAAGTCGTTAAAGGCAGTGGATTGGATGCACATCGTTCTTTGCACGGAAGAAGGTCTACTCTCTGGCCGCATCCCCGGAATATATTACAACATCTTCATGGAGCTTTTTCGGGCTTTCCGTCTCCTCGTTCGGCCAAGAGACGAGTCAGAAGCCGAGATTAAGACGATTGATGTCGACATCAAATACGTTGTCGCCAAATACTGCGCTAAGATCTTCCGCGGCTCAGTCTAGCGGCTACCGCTGTGTATGTCCACTATTTTGACACTGAGGGGGCCTCCCGGAACAGCGGCCTGTCTCCAAGTTTTCCGAGGCCCTGCATTACGCGACCGTTTTTATCGATGGGTGTCTCATGGCTTTTGCGTACGTGCAGCGTGTCAAGTCGGCTAAGAACCGCCCCGGCCGTTACGGATACGCTGCGAGCAAGTTTGGCAATGAGTGCATCCCAGGGGTTGTCAGGATTCATATCCGATATCCTGGGCTACTGTAATTGCAAACAAAACGACTATATTCGACATCAGTTTGGCCCAGCAGCTCGGGATATTGACATAGTGACGTCCAGAGCTTTCCGTATGTGGTCTTTTTTTCTTCAATGGACAATCGTGGACGAATATTCTGCGCCATATTCTGGATTATATCCGTATTCTGGCCCGGATAGGGCCAAAAAACCGTATTCTGTCAACCCCTGGTGCATCCCGGGTTTGGGAGGGACGCGCTACCACGTACCCGGCGGGGCTTTGGCCGAAGTGGTAGGCACGATGGAGAGGGAGGGGGCGCACTTCGTTTTGTTTAGTCGCGAGCCGTTCTCGGACACTCAGTAGGGCACAGTGACTTGTGTTGCCACGGGACGTCTTTTTTTAAGCATAATATCGAGCAACTAGCTGCTTACTCACTTATATCAAGGAAACTTGACAAGATGAAAATCCAGGACCTTGCAGTTTGTGCTAGTTAGCTTAGTGCCGCAAATGTTCTAGCCAGCGGCCAGCCGTTAAATGTGAGTTAAGGATCTCTTCTTAGCGAATTTCGACGGCCGCCAGCAGCCGCCGTCCCTCTTGCTCTCTCGCAGCGCAACGTGGCTTCTCCGCCCCAGAATCTGGGAGTCGCGGTGGAGCGCGTGGGATCTCTCCTCACCCAGTTCGTCGACGACCGCGGGGGGGGGGGATCGTCACGAGGCCACGAGGGGGGGTGGCGCACACAGGGCTCGAACGAGGGGGAAGCGTTTCCCACCACCGTTTGTGGGCGCTTCTGGAGGGGTTGACTGCCCACTGTCTATTCAGGGCGAGTGCATCTGGAGGGCTCCTCACGACCTACGATTGTCGGTGTGCGTGCAGCGGCCACGCCGTCACACCGCCCGCCGTGCTCATCATCGTCGCGTCCGGCACTCCCACCGCCGTCGTGCCGAAGGCACCGCGGTTTCCCTCTCTCTGTGTCGCGCCGCGGACCTTCCCTCGTATTGAAGGATTCTCAAGCGCATATGGTCGCTGACACCGCCAAGTGATATTATGGTTCGACGTGCTATCCCCTCGCTCTGTCTTCCCTTTCGCTCGACTGGCTTCTTGCTTTTCTTTGACTGTGTCCCAGCGGATTTGGCTGCGGCTGTGGCGGCCGCCGCGAGCCTATTGGCGGAGACATCCCCCCCGCCGCCCTCCGCCCCGCGTCTTCTACGACGCAGATTCGGATCGGACCGCCGTGCGACTCCGCCGGCGCAGTCAAATCGTTCAACAATCGGCCCCTCTCCCATGGACATGTCGCCCCGCCAACTGTCGGCGTGGCCGGTTCCGCCTCTTCCACGGCGGCCAAATGAGGTTTTGTCGTCGTATCAGGCCACGCAGGGGACTACTTCTCAGTCCCCTGGCGAAGGCGTCGTGGGCAGGTTGGCGGCCGTTTCCGGCTGTGTGCGCGCTTCACCCGAGGCCCCGATGCCGGCTCGCTCCCGACCTAAATCTTCGGAGAGCATCCGGGGGCGCACAAGCGAATGGGGAGGGGTTGAGTTTGACGTGGACAAGCATGCGGGGAGCCGCTCCATGCCGATGCCGACGGGAAACTCCGTGAACCGGATGAAGATCGTCGGCGCCTGAGACCTGGGAATCCCTTCCGTGGACGAGAAGGTGCTAGATCGGCTGACCAAGCGAGCGGCAACCTACTTTGAGAAGGTGAAGTTTTGTAACCAGCCGCGGGCCACACTGGCCTCTGCTATTGCTGCCTTCCCAGTTTAGGCCGATACCGTCGATGTCAAGTGGTCTCTGCCGCGAGCTGGCGGCGGCGTCTGACTTCTGCACAGTCGACACTAGTCATACCTTTTGTTTTTTCGCGCACTCTTTCCAAAAGAAGCATAGAATACCTTCGCTCTTCACGCTGCGCCGCGGGTTCTGTCGTACAGCGCACTGGAATTAAATAAAAAGATATCGACGTGATTTTGTAGGGACCAGATCGCCCGCTTTCCTCCTCAGGTGGCCTGGAATCGACGATTCCGGGAGAGGATGAAATGATCTTCACGCGAGGATCATTTGATCCTCTCTTGAGGTAGAATAGACGCCAGTAATGTTCTATAAAGTTTTGTTAAACCTACGTTTGAAGACAGAGTTTTTGTACATGGGTCACATGATAAATGTGCAATATGGTCATGTGATGGGTCATGCCTTTATCACTTTGGTGGCCGGACAGTACCTTTCTCAGCCAATCATTTACGCAACGTGGCTTCCTGTGAGCAATCTTAATTCTAAGGATCCCGGGTTGCGATGGCTGGTGCACGGTGCTGCAGAGCACCTCCCATCCACCAACATCCCGGGACAGCCGGTATACTGAGAGTGCTTCGCGGCTGTCTGAGCGCCGTTTTCTGGTCCAGCGGCCTAGGATTTCAGGGACCTCTAACCCGGAATATACAGGACATTATTTCTTGTAGGGAAGACCGCCTCACAACGGCAACGATGGGGCAGCGAACGGGCACGGGGCGCCGACACGCCGGGGCTGGCAGCGGGCCGCCTTTGGTGGCGCGCGCTGGCGTGGCCGCACACAACGAGGATGGGCCCACCCTGCGTACGATAGGTAAGAAAGGGGGTATCCCTCCGAAGGTCTTAATGGGGGGGGCACGTGACGGTGTCATGCCATGCGTTCATGAGGCGGCCAATAGGACCCCGGCCGATTGGCTCGGTTCACTGGCAGCATAAGTGCACAGTGCCGAGGTACAAGGGCTCACAGTCCGTATGCTCGTCAATCGTATTGACTACTTACGAGGAGTAGCATCAAACTGCTGACCAGACAATGGGACTCCGTACTTTTGTCGCGGAGTCGGATTGGGGTCTTGTTCGTCAGGCCAAAACAGTATAGCACACACACCGATGAAGGTCTTCTGCCCCGTCCCTTTGGTACGCGTTTGGTCGATGCGTTGTCACAACTGTACCCCCCAGAGCACCCTCAACCACGGGGGCGCTGGGGCCCCTCGACGATGGCCCCCCCGCCCGGGCTTCCCTTTCTGGCCCTGTCAGAGTCGTTGGGCAGCCTTGCACGGCCGAGCGGTGCGAGCCAATCAGCTGTCGATTTGGGTTGCAAGATTGCCGGCGATCCGCACAAAGCCTGGCGTCCAGATCAACCTCGGACGCCGTGGCCGGTCTGCTGATTTCCTCACCATCCCGTGCTGACAGTGATCTCACCTGACTGCACCGGGGGCGAGGCCCATCCTGAATTCGTGAGATTGCATCATTTCAGTGATACACAAGCCTGAGACTTGGCCGTGTGAGCTTGATTCTCGTCGTCTCAGCCGTGGGACAGGCCATCCGAGCCGAATAATTGTGTCGCCAGGTCCCCGACCTGCCATTCCACGTCATAGGCTGCGGTTTCGATGGGGCACCACGCTGTGTCGCCCCCAAATCGCCTGAAAGTAACCAAAAGAGCGCGATGGCGGCACCGCCGACGGAGGTCGGGGGACGGGAGCAACACCTCCACCCAAGGGCACAATCGGTTGCAGTGCACAACGCCAATGAAGCGGCCTGCAACCCCCTCGTGTGGGACGCTTAACGCCGCTGCGCGGCGATTGGCGTCCCTGCAGTTCCAGAATGTGTACCCCGTCTTCATGTACACTGCAGCTCGCCGCAGCGCGCTGTCCGCCCTCTCTTGCACCAGAGGCAGGTAAACGTCGCCCTCCTCCCCCCAGAAGTCTATTTTGTGAAAACCAAACTCGACCGCGTACATGAACACCGACCACGACGTCAATGGGCGGACGTGAAAGCCGGCCGAGCCGTCCGGCTTTCCTGCGGCCGCCGACAGGATGGTGAAAATTGCATGTATGCTGTGCTTCAGCACACACAGCATGTCTTCGCGGCGCGTAGTTTTGTACACCCACAGGTCCTCGCCCGTGGCTAGCCACGCATCAAATGCCCCCTTCAAGGAGAACACCTTCACGGCGTAGAACAGCTCGACAACGGAGAGGGCGGCTGTCGATGACGCCGAGGCGCCACCCTCCCCCGCGGTTGCTGCCACGGTTTCCTCATCCTCGACGTTGTCTTCATCTCCGCGTGGCTCCCTCGCCCTCTCGCTCGTCGTGTGGATCACTTGGATTATGGCTTGAAGAGAGGACGGGTACCGGCGGAGGGTGTTGTTGCGAGCAAGGAACCTGAGGTTCCTTTTCCCAGGCCGCCATGCTCGTGTTCTCGACCGCGTCACCAACGTCCATCACGCCGTAAAATGCAGGCATTGTTGAACTGCCGGTTCACCGCCGCTTGATTGGTGCACTTTCCAAACGTTGGCAAAACCGAGTACAGCGGGGTCGTTGAGACCGCAAGGTCCGCTTGGCGTATTAACAGCGCGCGCGCGCGCGACGCCATCCGTTCCGCGTTATCGCGTCCAAATGAGTCAATAGTTATCTGCGCTGGCGCCCAGTTGGCGGGGAAGGCAGAGGGCGCACAATTCTGCCCGTGCGGGCAGAGTAGCCGGTCCACCAGCGGGGGGTTCGCTGCCGGCGACGCCGCCGCAGATATCTACGGCGCGCACCGCGCGACTCCGACCGTCTCGGTCCTGCAGCCAGCGGCGGAGCTCTGGGAAGTGGTTGGTGGGCACGCACGTGTTTCACAAGCACAACGGGCCGCAAAATATAGTGGGCGCGCCGCTGATTGTATCCAGATCATCAGCGATGACGCCCGACTGCGCCACGACTGTCCCCACTTGTGCGCTGCCAACTCACAGGTGCCTTTTCCACCCCGGGCACGCCGTGCAAACCTCGTTGGGTGGATGATCACCCGTTCGAGGTGCGGCCTTGCCCTGCTGTCTGTCTTGCACGACACCCAATTGTATGGGCGGCTCTGCAAAATCTTGCGCATCTTCGACGTCGAGGTGAAAGCACGGCGCGTGGCGCCTATGACCGCCTTGCAGTCGTCTTCTACCCACAGACGAGGACGCGCCTGATGTACAATCGCTACTCAAAATTACTTGTCCACCCTGGGAAGCCAAATTTAGCACCGTTTAGGTCACAGTCGAGATCGAACAAGCCGCCTCTGCGGCGCTGATATGCCGCATTCTGGTGACTTGGGCGCACACGTTCCTCAGCGTCCTCAAAAGAAGGGCTCACAGAGTCGCTCTAGAAGCGAGCAAAAGATCACAACCCACATGATAGCGAAGGGACGGACCCCACTAAGCCCCCAGCAGGTGAGCCCGATCAAGGAGATGGTCGCGAACAAGATGTAGAACGGCGCCACCTCGGTGTCGCCGAACATCAAGAACAGCACCGTCGTCTACGTCGCGGAAATTTCTCGGCGGGCCGACGGGGGGGCGCGCAAGGAAAGCCGGGGTCGTCCTAAGCTTCTGAGCCCCCGTGAGTTGCGGGGGCTCCGCCGGCTCGTGGAGGAGATCCCGTTTGCCTCCCTGGCCGAGATTCCCGAAAAGCTCAATGCTGAGCGCACAAATCCTCCGGCGGGACAATCCCTTCGCCAAGTGTCTCCGAGCACGGTCCACCGGGCGGTCAACGGCATGGGAATGCGGTCCTGCGCCCCCGCCATGAAGCAGCCCGTGTTCGCTGTCAACAAGAAGAAGCGCCTCCAGTGGGCCAAAGATCATCTTTCGTGGAGCATTCAGTGGGCATCAGTGCTCTAACAGGACAAAAGCTCTTTCGTGGTGCGGCAGCCGAAATCACGACGCGCGTGGCGCTAGCCTGGACAGCGGTGCGCGACGCAGACTGTCCGCCCTAACTTTGAGAGCGGTCGGGAGAGCGTGATGGTGTGGGGTGCGTTCTCCGCCGTGGGGCGGACACCCCTGCTGCGGGTGGAGGGGAGTATGAATGGCGCGTCCTACGGAGACGTGCTCGATTCGGTGGTCGTGCACTGCATTTTTGCGGACTACGCGTCACCGGACGGGGCTTCGTTCCCTGAGGACTTGGCTCCTTGCCATATCTCTAAGGTGGCTAATGCTTGCAAGCAGGTCTCGGGGCTTAAGGTGCTGCAGTGAGTCGGACAGAGTGCCGACGTCAACCCCATCGAGAACGCCTGGGCCAAGCTGGAGCGTCGCCTGCGCGCGCGCCCGACGGCGCCGACGACCAAGGACAAGCTGTTTGTTGTGATGCAGAAAGAGTGGGAGGCGATTCGTGATGCATACTCCAAGAAGTTGGCGGAGAGCATGCCCCGCCGCGTGCGTGCGGTGATTGCGGCGAAGGGGGCCGGTACGAAGTATTTGTGCGTCTGTTTCAGTGGGAACAGATGGTGGGATCGGATCAAATAGAATCTCAGATAGTGATTGATGTGGTGGACAAATAATTTTGAGTAGCGATTGTACGGCAAGAACCTTGTCCCGGAGCTGCCGCGCTCGCCGCGCCGAGAAGGCGTTGCACCCTGTGCAGATGATCCCCCTGTCGTGGTGCGAGCGACCGCACGAGGCCAGCTTCGCCAGCACCGCCTCCAACCACTCATTGAATGTGGGATTGCGGTTTATCCACGCCCCGCAGACTCTCGCTAGGGTTTGGACGTCTGTTGTTCCCGTCATGCCGACAACAAGCGACCGCTTCGAACAGCAGTGAACCTTGTCCTTCAGCATGTGGTGCTCTTGGTCGCCGGCCTCCATCAACGCGTCCGTAATTGCGCCGACTACATCGTGATTGTTAACGTCGCTGGGCTCAAGTGTGCCGCTGGGGCACGTGATGCGCAAGTCCTCGGTGTACCGCACCAACCTGTCGGGAGATAGCACTGACGGGCAGATTTCCCGCAACTGCGCTGTCTTCGCCTCGGATAATAGCCCCATGAACAGAAAAGAGCGCGTGGCGGCAGTGTGAGGCGGGGATGGCGACGTCGGTGAAGGCGACGACGGAGGCGGCGAAGGAAGTGACGTCAAAGGAGGCGGCTTCGGACGCTGCGATGACGGGAGACGCATTGGCGGGGGAGACGACGGCGGGGGAGACAACGGCGGAAGAGGCGACGGCGGCAGAGAAGACGGCGCGGGAGGTGGTGTTGGGGGAGGTAGTGGCGGGGGAGGCGGTGGCGGGGGAGGCGGTGGCGGGGGAGGCGGTGCCGAGGAAGGAAGAGCTGGGCTCGCAGTCCCAGGGGGACCCCCACCCCCCCCCGATGCACAAGCAGATGAGGCATTGGGCCCTGCAGTCGCACGTGCCACTGCGGCGCGGGCGGAAAACTTGCGCGGATTAGCGTCAGACTGGCGGCACATCCTGGAGACGCCCTTGCACTGAATAGGCTCGGCCACACAGAGCAAAGAGCGTAGCTCGGGGTTCCGACCCTCATAGGCTCCTGACTAGGCCACAGCCGCGCGACCGCGGTCGTACTCTGTCGCTCGTCCAGCGTCTCTGAGCCACAGTAGCCATGGGGGGGGGGGGGAAGAGCGACGAGACTTCTTTCCAGCCATTGGAAGGTAGAGAATAAAACACGGAAGGTGGTCTTACCAAAGTCTTTGGCGCTGAGTCGTGGGGAAAAGAAGCGGACAGAGGACAGGTGAACCTGGCTGCAGATCATTTGTTGAGCATCTGTTGTCGATTGTAGCCCCCTGTCACGGACCGTGCTGTTGACTATCTGCTGTCCATCTGATGGCCATCTATAGGCCATCTGTCGACTATCCGTTGACCATCCGTTGACCATCTCAGGTCGATTGTAGGCCCGTGGACTCTATTGACTTGGAAAGCACAATGAACCAGCATACACAACACTCGACTCTCTCCCCAGGACGACGACGAGGGGGATTGGTAAGAGTGAGGGGGGGGTGCTGGCGACGCGAGCCGCAGGGGCGCCGTCCGAGGCGGACACATGCGCATGCAGCGGCGCCCATGGCGCCATAGTACAGCACGCTGCTCGTTTTCTTTTTTGCTTTCAGAGTCGACCAGTATTGGGAAGCTCGCGGCGGCGCGGGCAACGCCGCCGCTGCCGCCACCACGCTCTCTGCAGTGGCTGCCCACCAAGTTCCCACCGCGCGCCGTAGAGGCATGCTTCGCCGCGGCCGCATGGCTGCCGTCCTTGGCCGCTCGCGCAAGAGCGTAGTCAAGGCGCAGCCGTTCGGAAACCCAAACCATAAGATCATGTGCCAGGCCTGCGGTCTGGAAGTCGCTGTTGTCAGGAACAAGGCAGAGGAAAACTCCGGCCAGGGAACCTGGTACGTACTGTGCGCACGCCAAGTCGTGGACCAGGCAGGGCTGTACAGCTTGTTGAAAGCCGGTACACGAACACGCCTACAATCTATCTCACCTCTTTAATCACATGAAAAATCGGCTCTGGTCTCGGCGCATGTACACCAATCGACCCCAACCTTTGTAGAAGTATCAGAAGATGGCCCCCGGGTCCTCAGAAGAAAAAACACGGAGCACGAAGCACTGCAGATCCGTCTCGTTGGTGTCCTCTTTCGCGTTCGTATCGATCAGAGACATACGATCCGCACGATTTTCGACAACCCCCAATTTATTGCAGTCTGCCCAAATTTGCCGGTCTGGGTCGGAACAGAACACAATCACAGCAGACTGTGAGCCATCCATTCAGCTTGATACGTGCTGCTGATCAGTAAAATTCCGATCTGATTTCGTTCTGTTCGGACTGAGACCCAAGAAAATGAGCAGACTGCAAATTCACTGACCAAGTCGGGAGGAATGCAAAGACCATGAGGCTATTTTACGACCTCGTGAGCCCGACGTCAGGATCTCGTAATTTTGCACAGATGAAAAGCGGGGGCGAAGACAGCTGACTTTCGGAAGAGGTTTCGCGCAGGAAAAGTATCTGAGTATCGCAAACCAAATCAACCACTGTGAGCGGCATTCGATTAATGTGCAGCCCATTTGCGAAAACTCCATGACCAGCAGCAATCCCTCGACAAACGTGGAAAACTCACACCCCTCCGCTAGACGCACCTCCGCTCAGGCCTGACTCCCTGAGTCAATCAAATAAATGTGCAATGCTAGGAAGGAATGTGCAATCCCTGTTTTAAGAAGAATAGCATAAACTCGTACACTCGCTCACTGCCGGTGCCCTCCTCTTTTTCCTCTTCATCTTCGGACTGAGAAGTTTGAACAGTACAACCTTCGGAGTGTTCCGCAAGCGCTGGTGTGGCGGCCGCAGTCTTAGCGCAAGCGGGACAAACCCAAAACGTGTTGGAAACACGGCGCACCCATGCTCCCCCCCCGCGCCGGACATTCTCACGGCACACCCTGCAGCGGTTATGTTCCCGCAACAAAGCGCGCCGCGCATCCTCAGCATTTCGAAGTAGCCGTCTCTCTTCCACCTCGGCCGGCCTAGACTCGCGATCTACCAACGCAGCCCCCTTCTCGGCCTCCCGCGCGCTCTGCTGAGCGAAGAGACATTCAGGTGATTGCAAAACCCCGCATGGCACCGTCGCCTGGCCGCTCACCGACCGCCGAAGCGTGTCAACGATGCACTTCTCGTCCTCCTGCAGCACCCCTGCCGCCGCGGCATGGGCCTCCTGCCGCAACGTCGTATCACCGTCCGGCACGATTCCCACGTTGGCGGCCACCCGTGCTTGCATGGCCGCTCGGTCGAAAGGCTTCAACGCACACCGCCGAGAGGCACGGGAAATGTTGGAGGGGGTCAAGGCTCTTTGCTCTGCCACATGGGCGCTGTCCAGAAGCGTGTCTCGGGCGCTCATTTCCATCATGAGAAGATTGATAATCGCCTGCTCGTTGTCCGTAATCGCGTACCGCTTCAGGGACCCAAACGGCTGCTCGTCAAGCGACTGGCTGATGTGTGACGTGTTGGGAGCGAGGAAGAAGAGATAGTCACCTCTTTCCAGGCCGGATTGGAGGGTGTCAGCCAGCAAGTGAGCTCCCAAATGGTCGAAGAGCAACGCCTCACGGATGGGGTTGCGGGCGCCCCTCACGGCCACAAAGTGACGGATGACCGCTCCAAAACTTGCTCCATGCAAGTAGCCCGACACCGTCCAGCAGTAGAACCGAGGCCAGGCACTACGGGTGCTGTGTCGCGCCCGTTCCAGGTTGAAGTTGACCGCCGCCCCTTCCTCTGAGAACTTCGCTTTTAGGCTGTTTTTTTTTTAGCACTGCTGGACCGAGCATGACCCAAGCTCACCAATCATGGAGAGGGTCAAGTATGGGCCATTGAAATGCGCGGGTGACTTCCATGCTGGCTGTTTTTCACAGACATGAATCTTTCCTATGTTTGACGCTCTCCAAAGGTGACAGTGACGAGAACATGCCACCACCTCCCCTGCTTTCCCTACCGGCGCACACGCAAAGGTTCGCTGAGAACTCTGGCGGGAATGTACTATCCCCTCAGTAGAGCAAAAAACAGTGGTACGTTAGAGCCACAGGAGACTCAGGGGACAACCTCTGTGTAAGGGTCTCCCTAGACTCTCGGAACAGTGCATGCGAGCTGCCCGCACATGTCTCAGGCTGCCCAAGAACTCTGAATCACTACTGCAGTTTCTATAGACACCGAAAACGGATGTGATCGAAGAATGCGTCCGTCCCATGCAACAAATGTACAGCCAGTGACAATTGGGTCCCAAGCGCGACAAAGAGTCTGAGAGAATGATGTGGTTCTATTCGTTGGAGCAGGGCACACCTGATGAGGGGGGCCTAGTTGTTGTGCCTCCTGCGGGGAAGGTGCCTGCACGGACAGCGACGCCGGAAGGCGCTGCACCGACACGGGGAGGCCGGGAGGGCCACCCGGATGTGCGGAGAGGCAGCAGAGGGGCGGTTCTACGGCCTCGTCTGATGGATGCCGGGAGGCACATGTTGTGACAGGCCGGCGCCGGTGCAGCAGAGGGTGTCAGGTGCCGCAAAGGCGTGCGTGGTTGCACAGAGTGGATGTGAGTTCCGTGAGCTGAGGAGCGCAGTGCAGGCGGCAGTGCGGGAGTGCGGCAGCACATGGGACGATGGCCGCCTGGGAGCGTATATGAAGGCTCGTGGCTCGGAAATAGCCACAGGGACGAAGAGAAAGTTGACGGACGACCCAACCCTGCCTCTCACGCAGCTGGGTAGCTCGCGGGGCAGACTGCACGCGGGAGCTATCGGGCGGTTCCGCGTACACTCCTGGTATTTCCTCGCCGGTCTCGCTCATCCCTTCTTCCAACCCACTGGTGCTCTCCCGGCGTCCCTCTCTCCTCTCCAGGAGGCACGCGCTCCGCTCGTGTCGGTGCACCCGCCTTACTGCCTCCTGTCACGGCCACAGGCCAACGCACCGTGCTGTGCTGCCCCCACACGAGCTGGAACTAAGGTAGACTCTTGGCGACGACGGGGAGGCAGCAACAGCGACAGCAGACGGGGACGGAGGCAATAGTGGCGGCCGCCGGGGGCAGAAGAAACAGTGGCACCCGTCAGCGACGGTAGCGACAGCGCTGCCCGCCGGTGGAGGTAGCGGTAGCGGCGGCCGCCGGGGGCAGCAGCGACAGCAGCTACCGCCGGGGGCGGTGGCGGGAGCGGCCGCCTCTCAAGGCGGCCGCGGCAGCGATAACCGCCAAGGGCAGCAGCGACACCGGTAACCTCCGGGGGAGGCAGCTACAGCGGAGGCCGACGCGGGTGGCAGCGACGGCTGCGGAAGTCGGACGCGGAAGCGACAGCGATGGCTTCCGGGCACAGCGGAGACAGCGGGGGGCGCCGGGGCCGGCAGTGATAGCAGCGGACGCCACGGGTGATGGCGGCAGCGGGAGCCGCTGGCGGCGGTGGCAGTAGAGGCGACCGCCGACGGCAGTGGCGGTAGCGGCGGCTGCTGACGGCAGTGGTAGTAGCGGTGGCCGCCAACATTAGTAGCGGTATCAGCGGCCTCTGCAGGCGAACGGGGCAGCAGCGGCCGCCGACGGCGGTGGCGGAGATCTCTTGCATGCCATGGATAGTGGCAGGTGTCACGATGTGGAAGTCAGCAGGCCCAAAAAGAGAGTGGCTTTTCCATCAATCTGTTCACACTGCAACCATCTGATGGTTGCTGGGGGGCCACTGATTTGTTGCAAGGTGGCCCCAATTGGCCAGACGCACCTCAAGTGCTGCCAACGCGGAATCTGATTGATCAGGGGGCCTTGAAGATCGTCCACGGGCCTTCAGAATTCTGTGCAACAATACTGAAGGCTGTGGTTTCCTTAGTTTCCCGGGCGTGAGGACGCGTGCGCTTTTGTGGAGACCGCGCCGGAACCCGTCTGGGGCCCCCTCTTGCACCTTTGTAGATAAGAGGGGCCGCCGGCACAGGCTAGCGGGCGGCGGCCTCCTGCTCATGAGACTAGACATCGGTACGGCACCAAAACCGGGCTGGGTGCGCGTGCTTGGCGGTGGGCTACGTTTCCCGCTTCTGTGTCTACGCCTCCTGTCTCTGTTTCTTCACATAACAGCACCAGTGCAGTGATAAACGCTGCACTGCCGCTACTGCTCAATTCAGGATGTGCGCCCCGCGAGCACACGCACGTGTCGCGCAACATATTATTTGCAGCTGTGATGTTCGCTAGGCAAAAATTCTCCGGCACACTTTGTTACCCGTGAAGTGGACTCAAGTAGGCGGAAGCACCCGGCAACAGACGACCTGCCAGAATTTCCCTTCAGACATCGGATGTATACTAAATGTGGGAACTCAGACACCTGGACTTGTCTCCACGGCATTGGATTTATAGACTGATACTTGTAAAAACACTTATACAGTGACCCCCATTGTCGATCTATGCTTTGTTGGCGAGAAAGTGTACCATACGGGTTGTTTAGCTTAGTGCCATGTTATTTGGAGCCGTTGAATCGTCGGGAACGCACAAGCACCAGAGACAAAGTGGATGCGTCATGGGCACTTCTTTTCTCAAAGGAGCGCATGAATAACGCACGCACTCAAGATGCCATCCCAGTACTGACTCTTTCATGTACCCTTCCATCATGACTCGAGCGGCGAAAGTGAACATGCTGGATAGAGAAAGCTTTAGTGTCGCAAACTGGAAGAGCAGCAACGAGAAACACGATCGAAAACCCATGAAAAACACGCACTCCTCTAAGCAAACGAGTGGGCTGAATGGCAGCCAAAGCATAAAGCACTCGTCCCCGACCTGTCCTTGAAATCATGTAAGCGAGCACCGCATCAGGTGACAACGTCGCACACATCATGGTCACGCGCATTGTGTCAGTGTCAATATCAAAGCACACCGCACGGCGGGACCGTCCAGGTACGCCGCATTCGGACGAACAGAAAGAGGGAATTTGGGGTGGAAGCAGCGTTGCGGCCATTGAAGACCGAGAGGGAAGGTCGGATGATACAACAGGAAACGAGCCATGTGCCACAGCAGTGAAAGAACAAAGTCTATTGACATTCTCTTTCGCGACCACACTCATGCATCTCATCATGATAAATATACACACAACGACACGTGCTCATCATGCCAATGATCCCGGTGCCCACCCACATCCTCCATGAAAACGTGCAATGGTGCAGCAGATAGGAACAAAATACCAAGAGCGTGCGCAGACGTACCATGGGCTACAGATAATTGCCTAAGGGGCAACCCGTGTCCCCGCGAAGAAGACCGGACGACAACGTCGACGACGTGGACAACTGTCGTTAGAAAGGAGATCGTCTTTGGCTCCACCGTACCGAGCTCGTAGACGTCCCATGGGTTACAGATGTTTGCATAAGGGGCAACCCGTGTCCCGGCGAAGAAGACCGGATCACCACGTCGACGACGGAGACAAAGGTCGTGAGGAAGGAGATCGTCGATGGCTCCACCGTACCCAGCAGGGCTTCGGTGTTCCGATCCGGGCCACGCCACCGAGGACTGATCTTCCTTCGTATGAATCAACGCGGGCCACACAAGTTCGCAGCATCGTACCACTCTTCGGATTTCGATTGAGGATAAACACGCTCTGGATCAAATCTGTCACAATTACGGGGCATCAACCGGTCTTTCGATCGCTGTGTGCGAAACCAATTTAGTCCGTCAATCACATCGGGTTCCTCTGTGCTTCGCTGCTCTTGCATCTTACTCCCTTCCGCTTAGTGACAGTGACTATATTATCTAATGTGCATACTGTAAATGAGAGCAGTGCCTCTGTAGTCGTCGTACTCGATGCGACCCCCTCTCACTGCGAGGGCATGTCCAAGTGGCCACTGGAACGATCCTCTGCATCCCGGACGACCATGCAACAGAGGTTGCTCCGGCGTGAGCGCGCACCGCGGCACTCCGAGGCCGTTCGTACAAGACTGGAAAGGCGCGCCACACTGGGCCAACAGAAGTGCTGCCGTGGCCCATCCTTTCGAAAGAACACTCAGACCATCTCACAGACTCTTCTGGCACGGTAACTTGTGGAGAACTGCTGATGGCATCTCTTGCCGAAGACACTCGTTTCTGGACGCTCATTGGTCTGTCTCATTCAAGCACGGGCGACGTAGCCAGGCGGCTATTAACCGCTGGCTGACCTTTGCACTTCTGTGGCAGAGTTTCTGACCCACTGAAGCAGTCCTGTATCCTGTTTCCCCAAACGCACTCAAGCTGATCCCAGCAGCGGCTGCAGGGGCCACGTCAGCATTCGGGGTGTGAATGAGCCCAATCATATGCAATGAGGCGGAGAAAAAGAGAAATGTGTCTCGTGAGGGCGTCCCAAGGCAGACTCTCACTGCTCATGCAGCGTGGTGCTCCACAGCAGTCTTAAACCATCTGATGAAACAGAGCTTGCTCGCACATAAATCAAGTTAAAAGTTGTCGACTTTGCACGAAGATTAACTGTTGAAGGACACGTTCACATGTGCGACTGAGGGACGATTTGGAGAGCGACTGTATCATGTGTAAATAATGTACAAAAGCAAACGGACACAGAAAACTGGGCATCAGACAGACAGGGTACGGGAGGGACGTAGCGGCGAAACTTGTCTCTATGACCTTGGACGGGCTAAAAAGATGGGAAGGAAGCGCTTTTAGGCTTAACGGCCTATTTTTCCGTTCCCAGGACCCTCCCAATCACCAGAAACGACTCTCTCTGAAAAAGTGATGTTTTGGGCGAGTTCGCCCGGAACGCGCCGTATGTTCCCTCTTCCTTGACTAGATGGCAGCGGGTAAATTGTGCGGTGACCAGACCAGACCGTCTCCGACAAACTTTTGACATCATGGGCCAAGGGTTGTGAAGGAGGTATGCAGAGGCTTTTTTTGCAAGAAGAATTGCAAGACTGTCGTAGGCAGCAAGAGAAGCGCAGGGTGACAACCCACTGGATAGACCAGTGTCAGAGAAACTTCACGATCCGCTGGATTGGGAAGTGTCAGTCTCGATCTCCCGAAGACACTGAAACTGCAGCACGGTCAGAGGAGGTCCATTCACACTCCTTGGTGAAGCCGTCTCCAGTCTCTTCTGCCTCCGCATCCCCCTCAGCTGGTTACCAGGCTGGCTACGACTGCAGTCGTCAGTGCCTCTTTGTTGTTTATGCTGTGTTTGATGTGGTTCCAGAAGGGTCCGTGTCCCCCCTGCCCCCAATCCCCGTCTCTTTCCTTCAATACAGATGCTTTCTCTCTCAGAGCCGCGCTGGCTCTCTCTTCCGCCGCCCCATATTCCATAGCAGTTGCTGCCTCACACCGACTGTACTTCCCCCATCCTTTCGGCCTCTCTCTACAGGTCATGCCTCCACTTACCTTTACTATACCTCTCCACCGTTGTTTCCTGCTTCCCACGCTGCTGTCTCCCCCCGCGCTGCTGCATCTTCCGCGGCTGCTTCATCTCCTACCGCTGTTCCCACCCCCCACCGCTACACGCGCCGGGGTCACCGCCACTGGCCAGCGCCCCCGCCGCTGGCCGCCTCCCACGTCGGCGGAAGGAAAGCAGATGCCACTAGCACGTCCACAGCTGTTACGTTCTGAAACTCACCCCTGTTTGGGCCGCCCGTCCTGTGCTGCAAGAACCGCCCCAGTGGGCGGCCAAGGAGAATCTGTTTGGGGGGCATCACGCACTCCCCGCGACAGGGCTGATGGACGGCGGTACGTGGTGGTCCGGCACGGGGGCTGACGGGACACGCGGTCAGGTCCTACCACGAAATGGATCCACTTCTTCATCGACCCGTCCGAGGGGTCGTACCTCGGCTGGTAAGGCCTGTGCATGACAGCGTGGCTATCGCGACGCGAATCCGACACACGAGGTGATGTGGATCGCGCGTCGGATAAGGGCCATGCAGCCCAATGCGCTGTTCACAACCGACCGAGGCTCGCATGCGACCGACCGAGCATCCACGAACGAAGAGTGCCACGGAAATCTAGGTATGAGACCCTCAAATACATCAAATTAATGCCCGCCCAGAGAAGTGCACACGAAGTAAACGTGATAGGAGGAACAAATTACCCGCCCAGATCCAAATGCCCCAGGATCCAACCCCCCTTGGCTTCCAAGACCCAAATTCCAAGGCTGGCTTCTTCTCGCATCGGAATGTGAAGCGGGAGGTAGTTGGGTGGATGCGTTGCTTTACTCGAGACCTGTCTGAGGCGCGAGGCCAGCAGCCTCATACACCCCCTGTGTGCCCCTCTCTCAACGTCCTGCAGGCACACACCCGCCAACGTAGTGACACGGCCCACTACGCACCTCCCGAGGCAGAGCTCCCACCCTTGGAGGGTAGAGTCAATATCCGCATATATGACACCCCTACGGACACATGTAGCCCCGGTTCCAGCGATGCATTCTCGTGTCACACCGGGCAGGGCTTCCTCAATTCACGTGCAGTCGATCGCTTTCTGGTACAGATCAACGCTGCCCGAGCATGGATCAATGCCAGGGGGGGCACTCGATTGCAGGATTGAGCCCGGTCAGGCAGAGGTCGATCTTTCGCCGACATGAGAAACTATGGAATTGACATGACTCAAGATTGCCAGAGCCTTCTCTCATGTCCAGAAAGGGTCTGCACCACGACATGGTCGGGACAGACTCGTTCAGGGAAAGCCGATCGTACTCACCGGAGCTGGAAAAGCTCAACAAGGACCAAGCCATATCCGCCGCGCTATCTCGCTTCTTTTCCAAGCAACCGTAGTCGCGACCGGTTCGACGCTACAACCGCCACTGCCACCACAGAAAACCACTCCTCCACCTCCTTCTTCCGTCACGCCCCCTAGCCTCATCCCCATTATCAGGTGTGCCACGATAGCAATGAGCGAGACCCTGGCACAGTGGTGTCGCATGCTGTCCATCTGTGTCGACGTCAAGAAAAGGCCGCAAGAAAAAAATCACTCATCGTCGTCGTCCGACGCATCCTCCCCCTCTCCCTCGTCATACAACATCCGGTCTGCCGTGGCAGCCAGCAATCCTTCGTCATCTTCCGCAGCTAACCTCTTCTCCACCGCCTCCTCCCTCACAGCCGTCGGAGATCCCGAAAAGGTCCTCTCGCCAAAACCACAACCCTCCATTAAAGTCACCACCGAACTGACATCCGCGGCTATCGATCGAGATGATGCACGTTACTCGCCGTGCACGGCGGTGACATCCATGGCAAGCCCGTTAGGTAAAATAGTAGACTTGACCCAGCAGTGCGCGATAGTGGCCGGCTCGACCGCCTCCCACTCGGCCTTCAAAATCTCCGACGCATCTTGCAAGTGCGCCGCGGCACTGTCCCGGACATCACGCATCACCACGAGGGGGGCTCGAGTGCGTGAACGGCGACGAATTGGCTGCCTAGGATCTTCGGCCGCAGGCCCGTCCGACGGTGAGCCCCAGATCCCCGGGCCAGCGGCCGCGGAAGGTGTGCCGCTGCCGTTCCCAAACACCACCACAGGCGGCGCAACCGCAGCGGCTTCAGCCAAAGCGCCTTCCATTGACGGCGTGGCACCCGAGTGGGGTCCCGCATCCGTGGCCGACGCGCGGCGGGCAGCGCTCATGGCGGCTGTCATTGCGCCCGTGACCGCGATTGCCATAGAGCTTACACGCGGCACCGGGCCCGATGCCGGGCCAGCGGACTGTCGCATGCCGGCGCTCTCACCGCCCGCTACAGACCCCGTGTCGGCCCGACCCGCCGCCAGGCCCGCCGTCGCCGCCGAGATCGTCACCCCCATGGGCGCCCCTCCAGGGCCTGCGACGGTTGGCGCACCCTTCACGCGCCCCACTGTCGCGCTCTCTGCTGACGGCGCGGCGGACGCCCCCGCCGCCGCGGCAGGGAGCACACCAGTGGTTGACGGCATGGCGGCCGACTGGGCCAGAGGTGTGGCCGGTATGCCCGCTTCCGCGGCCGACGTGGCCTCTACCGCCGCGCGGAATCTTGTGGTGTTCTCAAAAGCACTTACAACAAGGTCCAGTAATCGTCGCTTGTACCGTCTTTTGAGATAGGCAATAATACCCAGGTCCAACGGTTGGTAGACGGACGTGCAGTTGGGCGGTAGAGGTATGAGCTTGACCTTCTCGCACTCGAGTTCCGCATGAGCCCCACAATCGTAGGACATGAGGGCTACTGGTTGACTCGTGCGGGCTCGCACAGCCGGTAGGAAGACGGTCTCAGACCAGGACTTCAAGATGACGCCGTCCATCCACGCACTCTGCTGGGAGAAGTACGGAAGCGGACACGGCTGACGGGGACGCTTGAAACACAGCGGCAACTTGGCTTTACTGATGATGGCTGCCGGTATAATGTGGGTTCCGGTTGTATTGCATGCCAAAACAAGGGTAATGCGATCTTTAGCTTGCATAGCGTTGGTGCCACGCGCTTGCTTCCTTTGGCCCGCCTCCACATACGCTTGGTTGGGGATGCACCGGTAGAAAAGCCCTGTTTCGTCCATGTTGTAGATTTGTTCCGCAGGGTACGCCTCAAGTTGTGCACGGATCTCGGAGATGCTTGCCGCCACCGCTTCAATGTCAGCCGACCCCCCTTGACCCCACAGGGTAACGTTTTGCAGCTTGTGCCGTGCCGCCCAGTTCTGGATGAGATAGGGGGACCCCTTGAATCCCGTAACGCCGAGGTCGGTCGCAATCTGCCGTGCCCGGGCCTCTAAAAGGCCACCTGACACCGGTAGGTGCCGTCCCCCCACCCGTTGTAGGGTACGGTACCAACGCCACAAACTCTGGGATACCGACTCAAAGTAGGACCGACGTAGGCGGGGCGCCGACAATTCCTCCGACGCCGCTGCTCGCCTCTTGTATTCGCTCCCCTTCCTGTAGATGTGCCACGCGGCTGACGGGCTAATGTTGAGTGAAAACATGGCCAGGGTCTGTGCCAACGAGTGGCCAGCATCCTTGATCTCAATAAGGGCGATTTTGTCACCTAGCGGAATGGACGTAAGGGGTATGCCCCTCGCCCGGCCGCGGCCGTCTAATGGCCCCACCGGCCACACTCCCGGCCCGCCCAGCACGGTTCCGTCCGCGCCCGGCGCCGCCCCGTCCGCGCGCCACACCGTAGCTCCAGCGACTCCCCGCTGGGCCTTGAGCGCCCACGTCGCTGGCTGGACCGCCGAACCCTTGCGCACTTGCGGCTGCAGCGCCCTGAGATGTGGATGGCCGCGACGGCACATCCGACAGCTGTACGGGATCTCCGCCGAGCGCCGTTGCCGTTGCGGCTGTTGCTGCGCGAGCAGCCATCTGGATGACCTGGGCTGTGTCGCGCGAGGGGCGTCGGTATTCCTCATCCGTTGCCGCCACGGCAGCCGCAGCGGCCACATCGCTTAAGCGCCGCCATTTTGGGCTATTCTGATAGGGGTCTGCTGTAGTGGGGATAACCATGACGGAGGCACACAAACTAGCATAAGCACACAATACGACGAACTCAACAACAAAAGCAAGCAGATCCCAATCCATAGGTAAAGACATACAGAAAAAGAAGCTACAAAAGCACAACAAGACAGCGTCGACGGACCAGACTCGCCACACAACTCGCCAAAACACAAAAGCACAGAAAACCACGACAAAAATTAGGAAAGAAACTGCAACCTGGGCACTGCGTAAGAAGCTCCCAACACAGGTAGCTGTAGTACTCGCGGTCAGCGCCCAGTCGTGTAAAGCGGGCACTACGGCGGCAACACGGCACTAGCGGGGCCAACGACGGTAACGTCGACGATGGTGCGGTCCACGACGGTATGTCCACGACGATGGGGTCTACGACGGCGAGGGCCCCCCAATGTGCCCACCTTGTCGTATCCCCTGAATCTGGGTAATTCAGTTCCTCCTAATCGGGGTGCTGCAAGGACAATCGGTCAATCGCGCGATCGAGCCCGAGCAGATTGTCGATCGCGATCCTCCCACTTATATCACAGGGGGTCATAAAACTGGAGCGCAAATAACTGGATATTGACTGTACATGCATTCACCACCGCACAAATCGCGACGCCACTCGAGGAGCCCACGAAAATCTCCGCGAGCTCAGCTCAAGAATTAGTTGCCCTCGAGATACAAATACAAGTAATTACACCACCCATATGCAGCAGTGCATCAGGGGTCCTCAAGCGTACTTTTTCTCAAGCGTATTCGCGCCTATTTTTTTCGGGTATATACCCGAACGCTTGACTTTCGCAACACACAAGGATCAACGCTACCCGGTGATTGTGCCCATTCGAATGTACGCTTGGGGCGAACTTAGTCGGATGTTTTCTGACGTACGCTAACCCGAATGTCGACAAAGAAACATATGCGCGACTTGGACGTTCGAGCGCGTATTTTCTCACGCACTGTCCAAAAAAATGCCGACTTATCTGACTGCCGATCAACTCAGTGGCCCTTCTCAGTTGGATTTCTGGTACAAATACATAATAAAAGTCCATTCTGCCAACCGTCAACTACCTCTAGTACCCGAACAGCACCCAGATTCGCCAATATGCTTGGTCAAGATAGAGTTCAAAAAGTTCGCGGAAATGTACGCTTGTACTGTGCTGGCTGGAAAGTACGCTTGAACCTGACCTCTCGCGCTCGACTTACGGGGACGCTGCCATGGATCATACCGAATACGCAGACGCTTTTCTGAAATGAGTACGATTGAAGACCCCTGGTCCGGACTGAAGGTGCCGATGCACGTTTATGTAAGTGCTGTACCTCTCCAAAGAGAGAAACTGTACACACACCTGAGCTAAATGTGACGTCATTCCGGGCCCGACGGACTGCCTCGTTGCAATCACGGCGGGGGCCTTGATGGCGAGGTCTTCCCACGTGGTCCGTGGGCGAGTGGCCCGTATCCGGCAGTCAGATAAGTCGGCATTTTTTTGGACTGTGCGTGAGCAAATACGCGCTCGAACGTCCAAGTCGCGCATATCTTTCTTTGTCGAAATTCGCGTTAGCGTATGTCAGAAAACATCCGATTGAATTCACCTCAAGCGTACATTCGAATGGGCAAAAAAACTCGGGTAGCGTACATCCTTGTGTGTTGCGACAGTCAAGCGTTCGGGTATATTGCTGATCCCAGAATTCTGAGAAGACGACAACTGCTCCTCAGTTTCCTGTTTAGAGCACACCCAACAACGTCTTCCCCAAGTCCAAATGTGCTTACGTGTCAGAAACGTGTCTCCTGAATGCTCCACGTGGCTCAATTTAGGCTCTTGGGGTTGGGGACGGCTCCACAGCAACGTCGGGCACCCCATATCGAAGAGAGAAAACCCGAATCTTGTTGATCGGAATCACGTAAGTACACACAGATTCAGCGGGCAGAAAATGGGGGGTGAGGCCCTTGTCCCCCATTCTCTGCACGATTTGGGGAGTCGGAGCTCTCCTCCCCATCTTTTTCTGCTCTCT
>Ga0209093_1000299_pt1 | contig 25902 bp, 30 predicted proteins | sample SidtaG_4_FD_187450 | JGI IMG/M metagenome (GOLD analysis project Ga0209093, IMG submission 187450) | Marine algal microbial communities from Sidmouth, United Kingdom - Sidmouth_Male1 metaG (SPAdes) (version 2) | ecosystem: Host-associated > Algae > Red algae > Unclassified | place: Sidmouth...
GGATCTGGTCGGGGGCGGGGTTTTTCCCTCGTGGTTTTCCCAACCCCCCTACTACTTGTTTGAACTTTTCGCTTTGGAGGGATTTATCTGTTTGGCGTATTTGGGGTGGCTACTTTGGCCGCCGGCGTTCGGGTTGGGGAGGGGTTTATTGACAGTGGGGACGCCGTCCCCGTCGCCGTTTGATAAAACCAACTGTGCTTTGGACTACGATTCCCCCCTGGGCTTTGCCGTGATCCTCTCCTCCCGTTGGGGGAAGGCTGGGCTGTGGGTCGATTTCCGGGGCAGTTCCTTCGACGGACCGAGCTGATCAAGAGGTCACTTCGGCTGGACGACGAACCAAAGTGGTGGTGCTGAGAACCGCTACACTGCCGCTCCTGGCTTGGCTGCCATCAACGACAAGGCCGGTCCGCGCAGGTTCCGTCTGCGGAGGCGGCCTGCGCGGCGAGGAGGCGGGCGCGTTCGTCTTGTTGTCGCGCATATTGTTTCCAGCTCCCACGACTCGGCCCGGTGCCGCAGACGATGCGTCCGGTGGCGTCACGCGCCTCGCTGACGCTGGCCCGGTGGCCTCTGAGCCATGCGTGGCTGTGCCACCAACCACAGCGCGGACAGTCCCTCCAGGTGCCGAGTGCTGCGGTGACGAGCGCGGTGTCGACGCGAGCGCTGCGACAGCGGTGCCGGGCGTAGTGTTACCGCCGCCTACGGCGCGGCTGGATCCCGCAGGCATCGTGAGCGGCGGCGACGCGAGCGGCAACGAGGCGGGCTCCGTGGCGTCGGAGCCTTGGGTGGTGGTGACACCGCCCACAGCGCGGCCGGCTCCCGTTGGCGCTGTTGGCGGCAGCGACGCGCTTGGCGACGACGTGGGCGCCTTGTTCTTGTTGCCGTTCGTGGTGCTGCCGCCGTTTATCACAAGGCTCGTCCCCGCAGGCGCTGTTGGCCGCAGTCTTGTACGCGGCGACGAGGCAGGTGCCGTCGTGGCGGTGCCTCGTGTGGTAGTGCCGACGCCAACGGCGCGAACAGATTCCTGTTATGCTGTTGGCGGCGGCGACGCCAGCGGGGATGACGCGAGCACCTTGTTCTCACTGCCGCTCGTGGCGTTGCTGCCACCCACGACGTCGCCGGTCCCCACAGGCGTTGTCCGCGACAGCGGCGTGCGCGGCGACGAGGCGGGCGCCTCAATCTTGTTGCCGTTTGTGGTGTTTCCGCCGCTCACGACGCGGGCGGTCCCCGCAGGTGCCGTGTGCGGCGGTGATGCGCGAGGCGACGGGGTGGGCAAGTCGGCCACTGTCTTGCCAGTCGCCTTCTTGGTTTTTCCGGCGTCCCTGGCTCCATCCTCGTCGGAGCAGCCGTGGGCACTACCGGTGTTGCTACCAAACGCCCCGCTCAGCTCCTCGCTTGTAGCCTTCGTAGCCAGCGCGCGAGCGCGCTTGCGACCCTGGATCGAAGTAGGCTCGATGGCTTTCACCTGCAGGCTGCGCTTCCGAGGTGCTTGGGCCTTCTTTGAAGCAGCAACCCGTGAAGCTTTCAGCTCCTTTCGTTTCATGTTGACCTTCTTGTTCGTTGGTGCGGCGTTGTCGGACGCCGCCCCTGCGCCACCTCCCGAGGATCGGCCAGCGGGCATCTTTTGACAAGCAACGTACACAAAGTAAAGAGAAGAGGACAGATCCCAGCAGATATAAAGTGGTAAAAAAAGACGGACGAGTTCGCACTTGTGTGGGCGAAAATGCTCCAACGGAAAAGATCTGTCGCCATAGCGCCCATGGTCAAGGAATCAAGGCACAGCCACTGCATTAGACGCACAAGAAAAAGTTCGTGTGGACACGCGAGAAAGATCAGCTCGCGCCAAGGCGGTAAACATGTGGCCTCATCGTGTGCAACGCACGTACCATGAAGAAGGGATGCAGCACCAAGCACGTTGTGGCAAATCACATACAGAATGGTAACTCAGACCTAATGCGACTCTGTCGGACCACCCCAATGAAGAAGAGCTGCGCACAGGCCAGCAAAAAGCGCGTCAGGTACTCGCGTCACGACATGCTCCATCAGCGTGCCCTTCGAATGGGCTCCAGGACGCATTACCCGGGCGAGCAGAGCAATAAACGTGCCCTGCAATCCGGCAACTAATTGTACTGGCAAATACTCTGGCCAAGGCAAACACGATGTGTACACAATTCTAATATGGTTTCAAATGAGAGACACTAACTGAATCGTTGATCAAGAATGTAATCTCTATGTCGAACCGTAGATGACATTTTGAATCTCCATGTCTAATTGTTGATCACATTGCGAAATAGTACGGAAAAGGTCGACAGAAACAATGCACTCCCGAGACTCACAGAGATGCTGGCCTCTTCGCCGGCCCACAAGCTGGGCCAGCCCCCCATAGCTTTGTTTCTACCTCACAAGCCCAAGCTGGAGCACGCGCCAGTCTACCGGACCTGAAAAAAAGAGAAACAGACAGATGAGCATGGGACTACACATGCTACACGTGAACGCGACCACTCCCAAAAACCTACGATCCGGAGTCCGACTTCGAGGCAAGTGCCGCACAAAACTTGTGCACTTCGTTGTAAGGGAACGACGCACCGGAACTCTCATGGGCAGCTCGCTCCCGACGAAACACGACACGCAAAGAGCTCCAGCCGCCATATCTTGCCGCGGCCGTAGCGATAGCCCCGCGCTTAGACAGCATAGAAGAACGCCCGCGACAGAACAATTGCTTGTTGGATGCCATAGCAACACGTGTGGTTGACCCGCAAACGAGCGTCTTGAGTGCCGGGGAGCCATTGAGCCCACTATCCCACGAGTCCTGGGCGGCATCCAGCATCTCTTCCCAGTCCATTGGTAGCGGGGGCAGCGTGAACGGCTCCACTTGAATCTTGACCGGCGCTCGCACAGGCAGTGAGCTTCCAGGGGATGGCTTGCGGCATTGAAAACAGAGCGTGCCCTGGTCTGTTTTAGGAAATGATGCCGACGTGTTTGTGACGCTCGGAAGCGGGAGGGGACAAATGCCGTTCTGCTTGTCAGTGGCCGGGTCGGACGGGGCTCGATAGACTGCCGCGGCAGAGACCGTGGCGGACATAGTCATCTGCGCTGGGAGCCCACGACGTGCCGCTCCACGGCGATGGTTGACCTCAAATTGGCCGATCTTGTTCGTGATTGCGTCGCAAAGTGCCTCGGCATCGCCAGTGGGGGGTACCTGGGCTCCGTTTGCGACGAGCGCTTTTGGAAAGCGTAGGTGACCGTCGAGGTTGTCGGGCAGCTGCCCTGGAACGAAGGCGCGGTGCAAGGGGTTGATAGCTGCTGTAAGCGGTAGATGCCGGCGCGCAGACGCCACGTCAGAAGGTCGTCCAGAAACAAGCGGCGGATCAGGTCGGGCACCTTATGTTGCTGAAGACGATGCCGGGTCTGACGCAGCACGCGATGAGGCATCACCTTGCTTCATTGCTGGTTGGCGAGGCCGGAGCAGCTTCAAGGTGGGAGGCACGTACGTTGGGGACTGTGTTGCATCCTCTGCAGCAGCTTGACCCTCGTCCGAGAGACGCTGACGTCCTTAAACAGCACGGCGGCGCGCGGCAGCTGGGGACACTGGCGAATCACACCAAGACGCGCGCTCTGTTTCAATCAGACAGTAAGTCAAATCCCATACTACGATTGTTCGAACAATTGTAGACCAATTCTCATACCTGTGAGGAATCTTCAACGCAGTGGACAATGCCTCTGCCAGCCGCATACACGGCTATTCCCAGGGCGGTGGGGCTATGTTTCGCCCGTCTGCCTTGCTCACAGTGTTGTCTCTGTCCCAGCAATGGCTCCGTGCAGCCATCGTCTGCTAGTTCCCGGACACCAGCCGCAGCGGCCTTGGTTAGCTGCCGTGAACGACAACCATGGCATCCTCCACCAATTCGTGACACGGTGCCGACAAGCTCGGATCTTCCCCCTTTGGCGATCAGTCGCGTTGCCAACACGCGGGACAACAGCACCAGTGCGGCACACCGCGATACTTGGCTCGAGCACGTGCTGGCAGCATCATCGTACTGTGGCATCATGGCCACACGGAGGCCGTCTGGACTTGACAGCTGATGGGGCCATTGAGTGGATGGCCCACAGGCGGATACGCCGCTGGGGCGGGTCTTGCCCGGAGCTCGCCTAAGTAAGGCTGAAATGCCTGCTTCCCGGGATTAGCCAGACTAAGAAAATTCCTACCGATCACGAGACCCACTCGGTGCGATCGGATAGTGGTTGGGATGATCCACTTGTGATTCCCGGAAATACCATTCCACGGTCTTCTGAGTTATGACCGCATCCTTGATTTGTTCTTTTCGTTTGTTGTGAGGTTTCCAATCTGGTGTTCTCAGTGCATCTCACCTTCGCCTTGGGGATTTTGTTGGCATGTTTTGAGGGGGTCTTGGGCACACCCCCGGCGGCGGGTGTGGCCCGCGTTTGACCCCCGTTTTTGGCCCACTTGCGAGGGTCCCCCTGAGGGTTGAGGGAAGGGGACCGGTGGGTATATCTGAGCGAGGCAGCAGAGCAGTCCCGGACCCCCCCGAGGGAGGCAAGTAAACGTTGAGCCTCACAACGCTGTGTCGTGTTTGCGGCTTGTCTTTGCCACCCACACCAGTTGTGTGTGTGCGTCCTGGCGCTTGCTTCAGGGATCTTTGACGAGACAACCGGGTGCCCGGTCGGGAAGGCCGCCCGAGTGGGGTCGGCCTGACTGTTGTGCCACATTTGGTAGAGCAGCAGGGGAAGGAGCACACTTTTCTTTCTTCGCGATCGCGACGCGAGGTGGTCGAGTTGACCGTCTTCTCCTAGCGACCTTTGTTTCTCCGTTGCTACCCCGCAACGTTTGATTGGTGAGCCTACTTGGTTACCGGATGTCAGAAGGGGAGGGGGGAAACCCCTCCGCATACTCTGATGGGGCTAGTGAGAGGGGGAGCACGGCCTCGCTCCCCCCTGGACCCACACCACCAGTACTTGGACGTGTCATTCCACGTATCTAGGGTGGTGGAGATGTGGGCGGACCCGGACGTGGCTCCCTGTTTCTTCCTCCGGCCTCCTCCGTCGGACCGGGTGGGGTACACCCTCCGGCTGGGGCGACCATGGTTCGTGGTGACACCGTGGAGCCCCCGTCGGATGCCAACACCCCCTTCGGCACGAGACAGCCGTACGTAGCTGGGAGGACGGATGGTACGTCCCGAGTTGCGGTCGGTGAGTCGGTGCCCCGGCTTGGAGACGAGCCCGCGGGTGGGAGCTCTGGTCGTGCTCCCCACGGTTCGCTGGGTGGATTATTCAGCTTGGGTCCTGAGTTGCAGGACGCCATCGCTGACGCTGTTCGGTCCAAGATTGCCCGTTCACTACCGGTTACGCCCGGTTCGGTCTGGAGCCCTATTGCGCGTCCCGACCCTCGACGAAGTGGACACACTCAGTCCCGCCGACGACTGCATTACGCGTCGCAATCTTCTGATGGCGAATATTCCGGCGGCGATTTTCTGGGCGGTGGCAGCCGACGGAGAACGCCACGGGTTACTCCCCGGCACCGCCCGGTGCATGCATCTGGTTCGGCTCTGCGAGTCCCAGTGCCGTGGCGTGATCGCTCAGAGGAGCGCCCAACAGGGCTGGTACGAATTGTACCAGAAAAGATCACGGTCAACACTCCCCACTCTCAGGATTTGTTTGATTGCGAGACGTACGCGCTGGAGAATAAATCGGTCTCCTACACGCGGGCGCACGCCCATACTATGGGGCCGCTCAAGAAAGATGTCATGCACTCCTTTGGTCACCGCTCAAAATGGAACGGTGACGCGCCGCATAAAGTCTTCCAGTTCTTGCGCAAGTTTTGCAAGGCGTGCGACGACAATGACGGCTCGGAAGGAGAGGCCTTCTACATGTTACAGGATTTTACCTTGGAGCCACTTCGCTCCCAGGTAATGGCCGTCATGCCAACTCGACGTTGCGGCAACCCAGGAGAGGTCAGCTCCTACCTGAAGCTCGTCAACTGGGTCATCCGAATGCCTGCGGATGAGTCAACCGTAGCCGGCCTCGTGGAACAGTTCCACCAGAAGCGGCAAGAAGAGAAAGAAGATGAGATGTCATACGCTGAACGTCTCAGAGTATTGAACACCTCATGCGGGTTCCTCCACTCGACAGGAGCCCTCAAGGGACGCTATGTCGAAGGCGTTTACCCTGTGGTTCTTGCTACCTTACGCGAACGGAATACACAGGGGATAACCTTGGCGGAGCTGTCCCGCATCGACCGAACTCGAGGCGATGAGTACCGCTGGATGCAAACGGCACAACAGAAAGAGCGAGCCGAGGAGGCCGCTAAGCTCGCGGAGGCGACTCGTCTCCGTCGACAAGCACGGGCTGTAGTATCATTCCGGTAACCGGTTCGTCCGAGAACAACTCGCTCGGAATTAGTCGAGCAAAGCGTGGCCACGACGACCTCGCCCCAAGTAGGCGGGAGTGGAAAGGCTGCAAGCTTCCCGTGCTGGCAGTGTAACCAGACGGGCCACTGGGCGGAAGAGTGTCCCAAGTTGGACCCGCGTCTCCGTGCGCGACTAGCACAGAACAGTCGATGGGCCAAGGACAAGTCTCGTCCTGCCCGATTCCGAAAGAGTACGAGGCCGACTGGGCCTCCCGTTGTCGCAACAGCCGGCGACAACGAGTCCTCAAGTGGGAGTGAGTCACCCCTTGAGAAGGGGGAACCGAATCCCCAAGCAGGCGAGCCCGCGGCATCCTCCTCGATTTCGGATGAGGGAAACGCGTAGCCGCTGGGATGGAAGAATCCCCGACGTCCCCAGTGGGTAATCAAGGGACGCGACGCAAGAGCAAAGTCACGCTCCTCCGACGTCCTAAGGGGATACGTCCCTGGGACATGCCAATCCCGAAGGCCGTGGATGGCAATCAAGTTGTGGCGCAACCCGGGCCATAATCGACACCGGGTCTGGCGTGTCCTTGATTTGAGAAGACTTACCCCCGAAGGAGGTGAAGGTTTGTCCACTTGACAAGTCCACACCCAACATGTTCGATGTGGATGGGAATATCCTTCCCATCACGGGTCTTGTAACTGTACATGTGCGGATCGGTGCGTATGAGACGACGCACTCGATGGGCGTCGTTCAGGGCATGTCGGTGCCATTACTCTTGGGTACCCCATACTCGGATGCCCATGTCCCGATCATTTCGGGACCCCGGAGCTTCATCCAACTGAGGGATGGGAGCCCTGTTTCCATCCTCCGCCGGGGTAAGAGTGCTGCACCGGTGGCGACGTCAACTGCGACGCCGTGCGACTATTCCTCTCAAGGGAAAGCAAAGGTGCAAATGGCACAGCAAAAAACCATAGAGCCCAAGTCAAAAGGCTATGTGAAAGTGCAAACTGCCTTCCAAGGAAACGGTCTGTGTACTCAGAAGCAGCGGGTGTTTGAGCGACATAGGCTACATGTAGCTCCGGGCACCATGACTTGTAAGACAGGTAAGCCTTGGTGGCTAGAGATTATGCACACCGGGACGAACAAACTCCGTCTTCCCAAGGATATGTCTGTCGGCACAATCGAGGCGTACGACGGTAACATCACCGTCGTGACGCCGGAACAGCGGGGAAAGTTCGTCCACGATGACGCCCCGACTGCACCGGTGGCGTCGTCAAGACCAGTGGGGAACCGGGAAAATGACCCCCCTTTTGCCGGAGAGAACGTCCCGGAATCTTTTCGCGGACGTGTCAAGGCGCTGATTGAGCGACACCAAGGGTTGTGTGATGGGTCCCTTGGCACCATCAAGGCGAGCGAACACCGGATGAGACTGAAGCCTGGTTCCGAACCCGTGCGACTCCATCCATACCGCATGGGTCCCCGAATCCGACAACTCGTCGGCGAGCAAGTGGAAATGATGCTCAAGCTAGACGTGATTGAACCCAGCACCAGCGAGTGGGCCAGTCCGGTTGTTCTTTTTCCGAAGACGGATGGGTGCACACGCTTTTGCAATGACTATCGTCAACTCAACGATAGAACGGTGCGTGATACGTATCCACTCCCAAGGATGGATGACTGTGTGGATTACTTCGGAGACGCCCGGTTTTCCTCGACGTTGGACTGCAACGTGGGATACTGGCAGATACCCGTCGCCAAGGAGGATAAGCACTTGACCTCCTTCACGACTCATGTGGGGACGTACCAGCGTACACGTCTCCCCTTTGGACTTTGGAATGCGCCTTCCACTTTCCAGCGCGCTATTGACATGATACTGGCCGGAGTAAGAAGGCAGTATGTCCTGGTCTACTGAGACGACATCATCGTTTACTTCGCTGACGCGGCGTCACACCTCTCCCACTTGGAGAAGGTGTTTACCTTATTGGGTAAGAACGGTGTCACCCTCAAGGCAAAGAAGTGTCACCGCTTTGTAAATGAGGTGGAGTACCTCGGTCATGTCATACGACCGGGGCGCATGAGTGTGAATGAGAAAAACCTGAAGGGTATCAGAAAGGCCATATACCCGAAGACACACACGCAACTGCGCAGCTTCCTGAATATGTGTAACGTATATGGACGCTTCACGGCTGACTTCGTTAAGGTCGTGAAACCCTTGAACAAGTTGGTGAGCTCCACGCTACCCAAGAAACTCTGCCCTCCGACTATGGAGGAGCACGCAGCGTTCGACCGACTCCGCGAACAATTGTGTAGCCCTCCCATTTTGGCACTACCAAGAAGGGAGGGTAAGTATATCTTCGACGTTGATGCGAGCTACGACCAACTCGGTTCTGCTCTGCTGCAGGAGCAACCCGCGGGGAAATGCCATCCTGTAGGCTACTTCAGCCGGGAACTAGAACCCGCTGAGCAGAACTACATCGTGACCGAAGTAAAAGGTCTTGGCGTTGTGTGGGCAATAACGTCGCTGCGCCCCTTCATCGAGGGTACCCGGTTCTTAGTCCGGTGTGACCATAAGGCGCTGAAGTGGATACTCACCACCACAGCATGTACTAACAACCGCCTGAATCGATGGCGGATACGGCTGGCCGAGTTCGACTATGACGTCGAGTACAAGCCTGGTCGACAACCTGTCATCGCGGATGCACTCTTCCGCATGATGACGGAGGGGCTGGATACTACACGAATCCCCAAAGACATCCCAGTGGTCGGGGTGACTACGCGGTCGGGAGCCGTGGTGGACCCCCGCCGACCAGAGAACAAGGGACAAGTACTCATCTCGATGGCTGAGTTGGCCAAAGAGCAACTGGCCGATAGTTTCTGTCAACAGATCCGTTAGGATATATACACCACGGACCGAACGCGGTTCTATGAGAATGGCGACGGCATACTCTGCCGTCATGGCCAACAAGAGGGAACACAACAGGTGGTTGTGCCCCACTCCCTCGTGGCTGACGTCCTTGAGAGGGAACACTCTCCCCCCTTAGGCGGTCACCCGGGGGTGACCAAGAAGTATCGGACCCTACGACGAGGGAGCTACTGGCCTTCGCTCGCCGCCGATGTGTTCGGTTGAAACACGGCTTGCGCCACTTGCGCAAAAAACCGGTTGATGGAGGTCCGAAGTTCCTCCGCTATGAGGTTGTTCCCGGCTACGGAACCCTTTGAGGCAGTAGCCATCGATCTCCTTGGTCCTCTCCCCCGAATTCCAGAGGGATGTGAGTACCTCTTGGTCATGTGTGACCGCTTCTCTAAGTTGACTAGGGTAGTACCCCTTCGAGATGTGAAGGCACTAGGTGTTCTCAGTGCCTTCATTGATGTTTGGATTGCCAGTTATGCCATCTCTGACTCGAGTTTTTCAGATAACGGACCGCAATTTGCATCCTTAATTTACAAAGGAGTCTTGCAATTGCTTGGCGTAAGTACTAATTACGCCACGCCTTAGCATCCACAGACAAATGGTCAAGTGGAACGCTTCAACAAGACGCCAGTACAGCAACTCAGGCATTATGTAAGTGAACATGTCGTAACATGGGCTAGGTATGTGAGCCTACTGGTCACCGCCTTCAACTCCCAAGTGCATAGTAGCACTGGGGAAGCGCCCTTCTTCTTTTTGTGTTCCCAGAAACTCAGCCCGGTGGCTATCGAGCGCCTTACCCAAGGCACGGGTGAAGAGGAACCTCCCTCGACACCCCGACAAACGCGTGAGAACTTCCGCAAGCGCTTGGATGAGATAATCCCTCTTGTCCAGAAGTCAATGGAAAAGGCCCAGGCCCGCTATAAACGGCACTTTGACAAACGAGTCAAGAGCCGGCGAGAATCGCTCCGAGTTGGAGACTGGGTCATCGTGAAGTCACACGAGAACCAGGGAGGTAAACTCATCTTCAAGACGAAGGGGCCGTATCCGATACTCAAGACTGATGGCCGTCGTCTCACCATTGAAAGTACCGATGGGATCCGTACCATAAACGGTAACAACGCCGCAGTGACGCCGGAACCGCCGGAGGGGGATCCGGCGTGGGAACGCGCCCTTGAGGCATGGCGTGTACCTTCCCCCCCGTCTTCTAGTGAGAAGAAGATGGAGGCTGTCTTCGACCAGTTTGTCGGACAGGGGTATGATAACAACGGGTGCCTTATGCTCAAGGTCCGCTGGTTCGGGTATGGACCAAGGGAAGATACATGGGAGTATGTCGAGGACCTTCCGACCAGGGGCTTCGGAATAATGATTCGGATAAAGCACCGTTCTGTAAGCAGCGGCATCCTGCTGGCAGCAACATCTTATGGTCATCAGTCTTTCCACGAAGAGCCTGAGCATGAGGTGAGCTTTCCAGCAGTGTCTTCCGTTTTGCTCTCACATTGGACGGCGAGAAGAGTCCAACGGATATATCCGGATATATCTGGATATATCCCAGATTCTGCTGAAAAACCCGGATTCTGAAAGACCCTGCTTCCGACTGAGAAGGTCCGGCAGTACTGCCAACGGCATCAACTATACGAGAGGCAAAGACGTGGCGTCGACGAACTCTCGTCGACTCCACTGTGAAACGAGCCCCACTATAAGGTCTCAACGCCAGGCATGGGTGGGACCCAAGAAAGACACAAGTTGGTCTGGCTGTAGCATGATGGTATACTATGACGATCAACACGCAAGAACCCTCACCCAATCATGTACGACTAGAAGCATGAGACCCAAATGCCTTCCCTTACCTGGCCTTGATCCACCCACCTCCCCTCACGACTGCATGTCGGGGCGATTGTCATGGTTGTGGGCGCCCCCCTGATGCGAGTCGTTATCAGCCGGACCACCCCGATTACGAGGGCTCTCGGGGCGGTACAGCGGCCCGTTGGGGTAGTACGGCACCGACGGGGCGTAACTCCCACCCGCAGGGGGGCCGGCATATTGGCTGTACCCCCCGGCCGGCCCATAGTTCTGCGGCGGAGGCGCCGGCGCCCGCCCATAGTTGGGAGCGTTGTGCCACTGCTGCCCGGACGCAGGGGCGACCCAACCACTTGGGTCTTGGCCGCCTGACGAGGGAGGGGTCGACACCGAGTGGGGTGTAGACCCACACCCCGACCCATACGTCGGCAGCTGCGACAGAGTAGTCGACAGCTGGACCTGCAGTTGGTCCCCGAGAGCCCGCCCCGACAAGTCGTTAATGAGGCGTTGGGCCAGAGCCGGCAGCCCCGCTTAGTGGACGTCAACCGCCAAGGTAGGTACCCGACGACTGACCCTCGCTAAGACTTCGTCGAGGGCGATCACAGCCACGACGGGCGAGGCATCCCAGATGTCCGCCCCGACCGGGGGGAAGATAGTCAGCCACCCCCGGGTGCACTGTTCCGGCAAACTCCTGCCACGACAGAAATCCGCCCGCACGTTAACGGCGGGGAAGGGCTCGGCAAAAGTCGCCGGCTCCAGCGGCGTGACCACCACAGCGGCCGCCGTAGTCGGCGAGCCCCGGTGGACAACCTGGGGCGGCGAAGGAGTAGCCGCCGCCGGCGCGTCAAGTTCGACGTAGGCCACCGCCCGTACGTGGGATGGCCCGGCTCGGGAGGAGCCCACTTGGGTGCTTGGCCCGTGGCCACGGAAGTTCCGCTCGGAAGGCGGTGGGTAAGTCACCCGTCGCTCCGTGTTCTTGGGGGGCGCATGGCGCTTCCCCGAATCCACCCAGCCACTCGCCGGCGGCGGCGACTGTGCGCCAATACCGGGGCCGTACGGGTAAGAGTCTAACCACAGGCCTTCTCGGAGGAGAACCGTGCCCTTCGAGAGCCCACAAGAGCAATGGACGAAGCCGCGCGTCGTAGCCTCCGCCCCCGCCTCGGTCGCAGTCCGAAGGAGGAAGGGTTGGATCGACTCCCGATCCAACGAGGTGGGGAGGATGATCATCTCCTCGAAGAAGTCGGCATAGTCGCCGTCCCGCCCATACCCCAGGCGAGCAGGGGTGAGAGTGCACATCCCCGCGACCAAGGCATTAGATAGATGCCACAGGTAGCCCGTTGCCTTAAAGGCCGCCACCCACACGGACGCCACCTCGACAGCCCACTGCGTCGCGAGAATGGCATAAAGTCGGTGCCCCTCCTCATTCGGCCGCATCCGCGCCGAGTAGTACGCGAAGAAGCGGGGAAGCATCGCCGGGAAGCCCATCGGGACCTCCACGTCCTTCCACCACTTGGGCAGGACGACATAGTTGCCGCAACGGTGGTCCCGAGCGAGGGGGAGCTCGAGTTGAAGAACCGAGACGGGGTGGCGCTCGTCACGCCGCCAGACGTACTCATTCCGGGCGGCTGGGTGGTTAATGTGCGGGTCCCCCGTCGCTACGTAGGGCGGGGCCTGGCAACACCAACGCCAATCGACCACCGGCAGGTCCGCCGTACCAGGAGACGGCACAGGAAGAGTGTTCCCTGCGCCTCCAACATCACCTGGGCGGGCAACGAACCCGCCCTCTCAACCACCTCAACGTAGGGGGGGCATGACACTTCTGTCATATCCAGGCGCCACGCGACTTGCGTGCGCCTGAGGCGACCCCATCAAATCAAAGGGGGTCGCGTCACGCCCACTTCGAGCGGACCACTCGTCCGTTCCAGGTTAGCCGGGACGGCTGACCCTTGAGGAGGGGGCAATGTGGCAGCATGGCCACACGGAGGCCGTCTGGACTTGACAGCTGATGGGGCCATTAAGTGGAGGGCCCGCAGGCGAACACGCCGTTGGGGCGGGTCTTGCCCGGAGCTCGCCTAAGTAAGGCTGAAATGTCTGCTTCCCGGGATTAGCCAGACTAAGAAAATTCCTACCGATCACGAGACCCACTCGGTGCGATCGGATAGTGGTTGGGATGATCCACTTGTGATTCCCGGAAATACCACTCCACGTTCTTCCGTGTTATGACCGGATCTTTGGTTTGTTCTATTCGTTCGTTGTGAGGATTCCAATCTGATGTTCTCAGTGCTTCTCACCTTCGCTTCGGGGATTTCGTTGGCATGTTTTGATTGGGTCTTGGGCACACCCCCGGCGGCGGGTGTGGCCCGCGTTTGACCCCTGTTTGTCGCCCACTTGCGAGGGTCCCTCTGAGGGTTGAGGGAAAGGGACCCGTGGGTATATCTGAGCGAGGCAGCAGAGCAGTCCCGGACCCCCCCGAGGGAGGCATGTAAACGTTGAGCCTCACAACGCTGTGTCGTGCTTGCGGCTTGTCTTTGCCGCCCACACCAGTTGTGTGTGTGCGTCCTGGCGCTTGCTTCCGGTATCTTTGACGAGACTACCGGGTGTCCTGTCTGGAAGGCCGCCCGAGTGAGGTCGGCCTGACTGTGGTGCCACAGGTACGATATGCCGTGGCACTGTCCAAGGAGAATGAGGAGGCGATGCGATCCAAAAGGAGCGCTCAAGTTCACAAGGCGATGCGCGCAGACTACGTCGCGTTTTGTGCTCGCGTAGGTGGTGACCCCTCTGTTGTGACGTCATCCACCGCTGCGCAGGCCGCAAGCTTCTACAAGTACCGAACGAAGAACTTCCGATTCGGACTGTCGATGGCCAAGTACGTCTCCGCTCAGTTGAAGCTGTCCTTCAAGGAGCTGGGCTGCTCGGGACAGTGGTCAACCGGCAAGGTCGGTAGCAGGACACGTATGTCAATGGCAACCCGAACTACAGCGATGACGTCGCCAAGTGTAAGCGTGCCCATAAGGCCGCGCTCGCAGCGCAAGGCCGTGTCCCTGTTCTAATCGACGCGCTAGAGTACGGGCATATGTGTGCTTACTACGATCACTATATCAAGGACCAAGACGATGTTGACCCTGCTAGGCTTTGCCCGTTTGCGGCCATGATGGTCGCCACGTTCAACCTGATGCGCTTTGATGAGGTTTTCGAGATACAGTACGTTAGGCGTATTGCGACAGCTTTTCTTGGCTCTTTTCCATCGACGCACGTACGGTCGGGGTCGTCTGGTTTTGACCACTGGTGTCTTGTCATGATTTCTCTTAATCGGAAGTTACCCACGCGTAGCGGTCTACTGCTACGTTGTCCCTGGCATGTGTTGCCCAGTTGACTGCTCGTATCTTGTACTCTTTTCATCTCAGGCCCGAGAATGTCTTGCTCACCGAGGACGTGTTTGGGAACCCCATGTGTCGCATCAACATCTTACAGGGTACCAAGAACTCCCTGACTAGGCATCGTTACTATATGGAACGCGGCCCGGGTCTCGCTGGTGATCTTCGGGTCGACCCTGACCTCGCCCGTGCCATGTACCTCTTGAAGCGCGGAAAGCTAGCGGGTCCCCTGTTTGTGAACTTCAAAAATGTCGGTCGTGACGCGTACGAGATGAGCCCGCGCACGCCCTTGAAAGACGGAGCGTTTCTTAATGATTTGCGTGATGCCTTCGATGGAGCAGGGGTGGACTCTAACCAGTTTTTTGGTACACACTCCTTCTAGCGCGGCGGCGTGCAGCTCTTCCGTCTTCTTGGCGTTCCTGACCAAGAGATCAAGGAGCGCGGACACTGGCAGACGTTCTCGGCGCATTTTGCGTATGCGCAAGCAAGCAATCGATTGGAGAAGCGATACACGTACACCACGCCGCAGGCGGCATTGGCTGATGTCATTTCATAAGGAGGAGAGGTGACGGCTGGGGTGCTAGAAGAACTGGGGATTGATGTAGAGCCGCGGCCAAAGCAGGTCGCTCGGCCGAGCGGATCGTGGGCCACTCGTGTACCACGCCTTTTTTCCCCGCGTGTTCCCCGCCGTAAGGCAGTCGTTGAGGCAATCCAGGAGCAAAACGTGTTTCTGCACAATGCGCTGGGTTGTGACATGCTCTCGGGGTCGATAGGACGTGCGGCGTGTACGGAAAGCGACTTCGGTGGACATGGACAACAGCGGTGACCACGCATGGACAAAACAGCACGTCCCACTACCACTACAATCATATGTGGAAAGCTTAGCATGATGCAAATTGGACGTGCAAGTCTCAATCAACCATACTGTTGCCTCATATTGACATATTCACATTTGAATCGAAGCCTCACATCTTGCATTAAATGCGCGCTGTGGCTTATGTTTCATGTGCAATTAGATGTCCAAAGATTGTGTTGCGTCGTACGAAAGTAAGGCGGTTCGAAGTCGTCGAGGCTCCCCTCTACGATGATGTGGCCGCAGAGCTTGTCATCAAGCGCCCGTCCCGAAGAAGGGACGCTGTGGGGCTGTTTTCTGCTTCTTTTGAGAGCAAGACTGCGAGAATCTGCGGCAATATGGAAGAGGAGGCAGGACGGGCGGCTGCCGCGAACCTGCTGCGCAGCCGCTTTGAGCACGAGGACTTCCGCGACGGCCAGCTTGAGGCCATTGTCTCCGTCGTGGACTAGAACAATCCCAATGTCGGCGTCTTGTCACTTATGGGTACTGGACAAGGCAAGGAAAGAAATTCGTCACGAGCGGGTCCTGGTGGTATCAGTTTCTTTAGATTGAATGGCTTGCTCCCACGATTGGAGTCCCTTACTGATGTGACTTCGCTGCTCAATTCAACGAGTCCTTGTTGCGTGTGGTTTGCAGACCGTTGTAGTCGGTATTGCAGCGTTGCTGCTGCACAGTCTTGGGCGGTCGCTGACCGTGCTGCTGACGCCACTGAACAGCATCGGTCGGCAGCACGTCAAGACTTTCGAGGACTCTGGACTGGAGTGCGCCGGTCCTTTAGGTTCGTCGCCTGAGCTTGAGCGCATGCGGATTCATGCGGCGGTAACCTCGCGCCAGCTAGTCATTCTTGTTGCGTCCCCTGAGGCCATGGTCAATAACCCTGCGCTGCTCGGGGTGATCAGGACCATGGGCGTGTGCCTACGTGCCTTCGACGAGGCGCATCTCTTCGACTCGTGGGGCCGCTGGCGTCCGGAACTTTCCCGGGCTGCGGCGCGCTTCGATAGCTGCCGCGGGCTGGCCCTATCCGCGACGGTGCCGCTTGCTCAAGTCTCGGCTCTTCAGGACGCTCTCCACATCGACCAACCTCCGGTGGTTCATCGCGGTCCGTTCCTGCGGCGCAATCGGGTCATTCGTGTCATTGACCGTAACGCTGCGTACGCGTTTGGGCGCTCCAATCGCGTGGAGGAGTGCCGTGCTGACCTTTATCACGCTCAGCTTGTGGCTTATGCTTTTCAGCTGGCGGTTAGGTGCCGGGCTCCCCGTGGCAACATGGGTTTTTTCACGTCGTCCCGGTCTGAAGCGGCGCGTATTGGTGCGGAGCTCCGATGCTCCACTGAGGCTCTTGCGCGCCACGGCCGTTCGCGCGTTGAGCCTCTTGACGTCGTCGTGTACCATGCTTGTCTTGAAGATCAGGCGGCGACGGGGCACCACTTTGCCACAAACACGGGGATCGTTGTGATAGCCACCATTGCCTGTGGAATGGGCGTGCACTGTGCTCATGTGCGAGCGGTGCCTCACTTTGTACGCACAATCGATGCTCCTTCTTTTGGTTCTCGCATCCGTTTTCAAGTGTGGTTCTTGCTCCTGCACCTGTTCGGGCTTGCTGTGTTCTGACCACTGACGACTGCATTGTAGTTCTCTTTGTCAATTCTACTTCTCACTTGGTACACTGAGTGATTGCTGGGTTTGATTCTTATATCCAGGCCCTACCATAGGTATATAGTGATTGAGTATATCCATGAGTTTCCAGATGTCGGCACTCATACTCGAAAGCCACTAGCAGGTGGGCGATTCCACCCAAGCTCGGAAAATCATGCAAGAAAATACTCATGCGACAGCCAGAAAAGAGTATCTAAAGTGTAAGCGGAAGCTTACAGTTCTGCAAATGAGAACGCCGCAGCGCTGCGACCGTCCTCGCTGTCTGTTCGAGAGAATAGCTCGAAGCTGGGGCTCCGAAGCGGCCGCATCAGAGAACAACCCTGTGAGACGCTCATTTCGGCCAATCAGAGCTCGGATCGCTCTTGCGGCTCCCTCTGCGGGATCGCTTGACCTTATGTTTGAACAGGCATGGCTCAGACGTGGGCGAGAAATATTGCACGAGGTCCACGCAGCACTGTACCCGTCATGCTCAGCATTAGGGCACGAAATATCTGCTGAGGCTGCGATACGGTACGTCGCGTCAGCTCGGACAGTCGGAGCGCCGAATACCGTGCACAAAGAAGCGGGTGCCGCTCAATAGCACATCACCGCTCGTTTATTGAGGTGAGGAGGGCACTATCGTCGGCCTCAGGCCTGCCGGCTCGCTCGAGTCTCTGGCACTACGTTTTCTTCCCGCCCACACACTTCTCCCCAAAACACAAAAGCGCACAGTGCGCGGCGGGAAAAAAAGCGACTGACCTCACGTCCCGACGTCGGCATAGCCCGTTCCCGTTTCCCGGCGACCCACCATCCCGGAATTTGATAGAGGCTGCCTCCCCCCTGGACGCACTGCGAGACTTTTCCTTGGACGCTGCGGCTCACGCTTGACGCACACCCCCACCCTCTGCACTCGTTCGGCGCAACAGCCAGCCCTGCACAGGGTCTTGCTGCCGCGACATGGTCAGGGAAGCAGTGATTGGGCCACGTCAAGAAGGCTCCGCGGTACCCGGTTCTCTCTCGAGACTGTCAGCCAGAACCTCCCCCGCTGTCGCCGAGCGCCTGCGATAATGTCAACCATAAGAAAGATCTCCCTGGTCAGATCTCAACAAGAAGTGGTCACATTTTTCTACAAGTAGCCGCGCATCAAGAATGTATGTGATTAGTGAGTATTAAGTACCCACATCTTTGGATACTTCATATTCTAATCCTCGCGTCGCGACTTCGAAAGAGCGAAAATACTCTGTCCCAAGATGTTCGGAGGGAAAAGATTCAGGACAGAGATCGATACCCATGGTGGGGCCTGTTTATATCCCTTTGACAACTGATTGCGCCTGTTGCTGCCTGACTGCTTTGTGATAAACTCAGGCGAAACAGGGAGGTGCAAGCTCCGTGTCAGAGTTAGCTCAGCAGAGTGGTAGAGCTGGCCGTGATGGCCTTCAAGCTGCTTGCGTATGTTTCTTCAACCCTCGCGACTCGGGTGGGGTCCGTCACGTCATCAACGAGAGAAAGCTGAACGAGAGCAAGTCGTCAACTCTCTTCAACAGAATCATCGAACACACGGCCGCTTCTGGCAAAACATCGTTCATGCACGTCGCCGACTTCCGCGCTCCAGGCGTCGGTCCGAATCAAGTGAGCCTTGTCCGGGCCAGTCTACAGTGGCTGGGAGCGACAACGGCTGGGCCCACTGTGCCTTGCAGAATCGCTGTGCTGCCGGACAAGAACCTCATGGCCGGATTTTCTGATCTCTTTGACGATGCGCAGGCGCTGGGGACGAAGCACGTGATGTCGCAGCTACTGCGCCGTGGGGCAAGCAGGCCGCAGATTTCCAGGTTTGACGTTCGCACTGTTTGTTGGGAATCCCCCTTCCTGGATTAAGGGTCGGCGGGACCTGCTGCAGTCCATTTTTCTGTCACCGAGATGCGCCACGACGGCGTTTTGGTCTTCGACACGAAGACCGTAGTCCATGTGTAGTGCCGCGAGCTTCTTGGGGGAAGGTGCGTCTGGCAGCGGCTGCAAGAGGGTCCCGGCACTCTCCAGCGTGACGACCGTCACCACATTTTCTCAGAACGGGTGGCGCCAGCGCGGAAATCGCCTGGTGTCGGCCGCCGCCGTCACCGGCGGCGGCGCCGCGTCCGCGGTTAACGCCCACCTGTTCGGGTTCTGACAACGAGAAGGCGGTTGGCAGCGGGCTGGGAGGCGATCTTGCGTGTGGCAGGGAGGCGACGGAGGCGGCATGGGGGGACGCGGGGGTGGGACGTTGAAACGGCGGTGCCTCGACGCGCTTGGCCATCGCACCGCTGGTGTCTTCGGGCGCGGGAATGGTTCCCGCGCGCATTTGGGCGCCGTGTCATCATCGCAGGCTGAAATACGCTTCGCCTTCCCTACCATTCCCCTTCGCTCTAAGACCGTCTGTCGATTGGCAGTAGGGCCACATTAGTCCGCTCTGACGTCACTGCAGCTCTGTGGCCGCCGCCATCACGGCGCCGCGCCGGCCGCGGCGGAATGGGCGAATACAAGACCTTTCGAAAGGCCTGGCAGTGGGCGGTGGCTGTCGTCGGTCGCCCCGTGGCAGCCGCGACGGTCCCGCACTCATGGTCAATGAGCAGCACGCACATTATACACGCGGCCGTCGGCCACGGCACGCTCCGACCGATGCCCGTCCGCGCACGACGGAGCGGGCGGTGGGGGTTGCTAGGGTGGCGAGCGGAGTGGCTGCCGCCGTCGCCCGCAGCCCCGGGCACCCCCCAGACCACTTGGGCGGCTGAGGCTTATCGACAACTGGGCATCGCTATCAGCTGCGCTGCCGGCAGCATTGCTGATATTGGGGCGCCGCAGCCGGCGAGTCGGGGGGTAGGGTTCTCGGAGTGGTCGTGGCGGGTGCACGTGCCGCCGCCAGTGGCCGCGGGGAAATGGCTGGCACCTACGCCTGCCGCGGCCGCCGACGTGCGGCCACCCTACCGTCGAGCGGCCGTCTATGGCGGACGCCGCGGCCGACTCGCACCTCTTTTGAAGGATGCTGACCGGCGACTGCGCGGAAAGAAGGGGACACTTTCACTGCCACCGCCGCGGCTCCAATCTGTGAGGCGCAGCGGTGTCAAAAGTTCCCACTGCGGATGATTGGGCGGCGATGACGGCAGGAAGGGGTAAAGCGGGGCGGGAGGGGGGCTTGAAAGCATCTTAGTGTACACACTTGGCCGTCGCGCCGCCCGCGCTAGCGGATGGCTCTGGGAGAGACGCTCGCACGCACGTACGTGCAGTACAAACTTTGGTGGCGCTATTCCCCCTGCACGCCTTCCCTATTCCCCCCTCCCCGCCACCCCTCACCCCGCTCAAGGCACGGCGGCCGACAGGCAGCGGTGACAATGTGACCCCCGGCTTCACTGTCTTAGCGGCCGCCGCCGCGATCACGGCATCGTGCTCCCACTGGCAAGCCGAGGCGACGTGGAGACCGTCGTGCGACACGGGATTGGGTGGCTGGGGTAGGCGCACCCTCGGTCGGGCCGGCCCATGAGGTGTGGCGGGAGGCAGGAGGTGTGGTGGCTGCGTGCGGCGCTGCCGCCGCCAAGAATGCCGTGCCCGCGACGGCGGTGGCACCGCCGCTGCCCGCAAAGCTCGGTGGTTCCACGTGGCGGTGGTGCGATTGGTGCCGGTGGTCTTGGAGGCGAAGGCTGTTGTTGGAGACGTTTCTAGTTCCCGTAGCAGCGAGGTCGCCCTGGAGGTCCGTGCGTAGCGACAGCGGCGTCAGCGCCGCGCCGCTGCAGCGGCACGGGAGACGGGTAGGCTAATCCGGGTGCCCCAGCGCCTCTGCGGCCGCCCAGGTCTTCGTGGCGTAACTTTGCGCCGCGGCTCCTTTTCTGGCGTAAGACCACAATGCGTCAGCGATTTACGCCGGCGGCGACAGGCAGCAAGGCCGCCCCTGCAAACCAGGGCGCTGGGCTGCAAGCGAGGTCGTCTGTGTGAGGAGAAAGGATGGAGGGCACGGGCGGGTGGGGATGCGACGGCACCCCTGTATCGCCGGTCTGCGGCCTGCGCCTGCCGTCTGGGCGGCACCCGTGTCCCACGAGACCCATCCGTCGGCCCCTTGCTTCGTGTGGCAGGGACCTCGAGGCCGGGTCTGCGGCACAGTGCCGGGCGGAACCTGGGCTGGGGGGGGGCATTCGCGGTGGGGGCGCGTGACGTGCGTGTGGAGCCCCCCCCCCCCCCAGAGTAGAGCCGAGAGGGGTGCGGTAAGAAGGGAGGTCTCGAAAGAGGGCCGACGGCGCTTGTCAGGTCTGCCTCTGCGCACGGCTGTTATTGGTTCTCCTATTGAACTTGAACTCAGCTGGATTTCGCTATTCGCCCGTGCTGGCAAGCACACGAGCGACAGCATGTGGGCGCCAGGTCGGGGCCGACAAACACCGCCCACCGACACGCTGGCGGAGGTGGCGGTGCTCACTCCTTCTCTACTGCGGGCACGACCCCCCCCCCCCCCCCCCCCCACCATGCAGTCGACATCAGCGTCATCCCCGCTAAACGGAGCACCACCGCTTCACGCCATACTCAAGGGCGAATGCGACGAGGGCGAAAGATATCGGTGACCAAGTGGCTCGCGGCCGATATGGGACGGAAGAGCGCCAGTAGCCGCTGGGGTTGTGTCGCAACAACCGCTCGTACGTCTCGACATCGTGACCACGCCGAGACGCACACTACGACCAGCACAATTGGCCCCTTTTGCAAACGCAGAGGTTGTCTTTGCAGAAGTGTCGGCTGGTCGAGCGCATTTGATTCAAGTCACGAGCTCATTCCTTGACATCAAGCCCGATCGTCGCTTAGCCTTCCCGCTGTTAGGGCAGTCGTCCGAGATCAGAGCGCATCTCGACACGTACGAGTGTACGATCATCTGCGATCGATGTGCGATCATCAGCATTCGCCTCGATTTGCCTTCAGGCCGCTGGCAAGCATCTCAGCGATCGGCTAGATTGCTCGGTTCCAAGCAATCCCTCTGGGAAGCACGTTCCAGAGACTAAAACGCGATTTGGGTTTCTCAGACAGCCCTATCCCCGAGTTAAGCCGTCGCTTCTGGGTTTCTGCATTACTGCCTTCTGCGAAATATATCCGCGACATGGAGAAATATGAATGGATTAGGGGGTCGCGTCCGCGACTCCCAAAATTGCGGTGTTTGGGACACTGTGAGAGAGGTGCGACGCCCCGCGATTGGGAGCTACTGGGACAGTTCATACAGTACCGCCCCTGCGGTGCACGGCGCCACACATGTGATGCTCAGATCAAGGAATGACAACATCCTGCCGCGCTTCGACCGAAGATCTCTTCAGACCCCCTCATCGATTGCTCCAGTGATGATCCAGCTTGGCACAACGGTGTGCCGATTGCACACCTTCATGAAGCGTTCTCCTTCTTTCTAGCTACGGGTGTCATGAGCACAATTGTGGCTGCCCCTTCCAGGACAGTACTTTCTTCGGTGCTTTTTCTCACTCGAGCCTCTTCCCATGTACGCTCGAGTCACGTGCACCACAATGGTCAATTGTTCGTGGTGTGCAGAATCTTGAGACTCTGCACACCACAATGGGGAGAGGGGACAGTTTATAGAGGTGCGCGTGCCAGCCGGCACTTGCGAGGGGGGCGGGGATGGAAGAGGCGGCGGCGCCAGCTGTGACGATGGTCCCTGCCGCGATGGTGAGAGTGTGGGTGGAAAGGGGTGCGAGGCTCGGGAGAGCGGAGAATGTGGAGGGGGGGGCTCCAGCCAGGATCGTTGCCGGGCAGGGAGCAAAAAAACTCGCAGAGGGGCCCGTTTTGACTATCGTGAGGCAGCGCCGCGGTGTTGAGTTCCGATCTCGTGTCGAAGGACAGGTGCCGGTCGAACGAACTTTCCTGGGAATATTTCGACATGCCAAGCTTCCACGTCTTCACATATGCCGCTTGAAGCGGTTCGTCGCATTGGTCAAGTTGTGAACTCTGAAAGACTGTTTTTAGGAGCCTCTCAGTGCGGCAATATCCTGACACGGCTCTTTCCAGACAATGAGAGTGGTAAATTGCTTCTTCCAGCCAACTAGGGGACATAATTGGCTGATGCGACAACCCACCCACTGCTAACTAGGCGTGCGACAGCACGGCGTCTTTTTTGGATCCATGAGAGAATTAGCATCCGCGCGCACCCCGTTGTAACGACTTGAAATCGGTTGCCACAATTACTTACCCACCCTGGGAGGCCAATTATGGAAAGGGTCCGATCACGTCCGGGATCGAAAAAACATCCTCCGCGGCAAGGATTTGCCGCATTCTGGTGTCTGGGGCGCAGAAGCTGTTCTCAGCGTCCTATAAAGAAGGCCCCACAGAGCCGATTTAGAAGCCAGTAACAGAACACAACCAACATGATATCAAAGCGGCGCTCCCCCCTAAGCCCCCAGCATGTGGGCTCGATCAAAGAGATGGTGGCCAACAACAAGTCCAACGGTGCCATCGCGGCTTCGCTCGGCCTCAGGAAGAGCACGGTCGCTTACGTGGCAGCTAATGCTCGGCGGGTCAACGGCGGCGGGCGGACGGACAACCGCGATCGTCCGAAGCTTTTAAGCCCCCGTGAGCTGAGGGGGCTCCGTCGGCTCTGAGAGGAGAACCTGTTTGCCTTCATGGACGAAATTGCAGAAGACCTGACCGTCGGACGCGGCAACCCTCCAGCGGTACCTGCTCTCTCTGCGGTATTTCCCAGCACGGTCCGCTAAGCAATCAAGGGCCTTAAGTTGCGCTCCTGCACCCCCGCCAAGAAGCCGTTCGTGTCAGCCGTGAGCCAGCAGAAGCGCCTCCAGTGGGCCGAAGCTCACCTTGGATGGAGCATTGAATGGGCCTCTGCGCTCTACTCAGACGAGAGCACATTCCGTGTGCGGCAGCCACACTCACGACGCGTGTGGCGCCAGCCGGGCAGCGGTATGCCATATCCAACCTGCGCCCAACCTTCAAGAGCGGTCGGGAGAGCGTGATGGTGTGGGGCACGTTCTCTGCCGTGGGGCGCACTCCCCTGCTGAGGGTGGAGGTCTCTATGAACGGGGCGTCGTACGTCGACGAGCTGGAGTCTGTGATGGTCCACTACATGTGCGCTGACTACGGGTCGCCGGACGGGGCTTGGTTCCAGGAATACCTGGCCTCCAGCCACTCGTCTAAGGTCGCGAAGGCGTGCACGCAAGCGTTGGAGCTCAAGGTGTTGCAGTGGGTGGGGCAAAGTCCCCGCATGAACCCTTTTGAGAACGCGTGGTCTGAGCTCGACCGGCGCTTGCGCGCGCGCCCGACAGCGCCCAAGACCAAGGACAAGCTGTTTGAAGTGCTGAATTTAGAGGGGGCGGCGATTCCTGGCGCATACTTCAAGAAGCTGGCGAAGATTATGCCCAGTCGAGTGCGTGCCGTGGTCGCGGCGAAGGGGGCCGGTCCCGAGTACTAGCGCGTTTCTTGCAGTGGAACAGGTGGTGGAGTCGGATGAAAAAGAATCTCAGAACTTGCCTGCTGGGGTGGATGAATAAGTTCGGGTAGCTATTGTACGTCCGCCCCGGATCGTCAGCTGGTCGGAGTGGGAAGCTAAAGTCTCTACCGAGCGTGTTGGACTACTTCTCCCCTCCTCACGCCTTTCTGATCCCGAAGCTGCTCGCACCAGCCCCCAGCGCGCTAGCCCCCGCCGGCGCCCACAGCTGCCCGTCCGGGCACCCCCGTGCCCCCGCACGCTCTCCTTGCGTGCTCCCCCGCGCTCCCGCGCAAGCTTCGACGCATGCCCTCCCCGCGTGCTCACCCGCGCCGACGCACCCGCACGCAGGTGATGTCGCTCATGGTATGAACACGGCCGCTCTTGCGAGCAGCATGCGAGCGGCGACTGTTACAACACACCACGCGAGCCAGCATGGGGTAGCTAAGAGCACGGCTGGGGTCACGGGCGACAACGAGGCGGCCAAGAGCACGGCCGAGCACGCCCTTGGACCTAGGGAGGCTGCTGCGAACGACCTCTACTGACACTTTCCGGTCATCCGCATGAATGAGGTGGGCCCTGGCCGGGCCCGCCACGGCGCCCCACGACGGGGAGATTCTCCTGTGGTCCTTGAATGATCACGTTTGATGTGAATGCAACTGTTGTGGCACCCTAGGCTGGGCTCACGTACGTCCTTTTTCTTGGTATTTGTTCTTGGTATCTACGCGATGGTAGAGGGGGGTGGGAGATGCGTCCCAAGACGACGATACCACTCGCTATGAGCTGCGATTCTTCTGTCTGTGCCTTGGGAACGGTTTGATTGTGCATGAAGTAGGGGGAGGATCCGGGACATGGACGAGTAGAAGTGTCAGCACCCTTACGGCCTCGTACGGAGGCCGAGATTATGCCGCTTTGTTTCTCGATTCTTAGTTTGCCGTGCAGAGAAATCTGGGAATGGCCTCATACGTGTAACTCTTCTGTCTTTGCCTCTTTCATGATAGAATTGTGGGGGAAACGCCCTGTCAGGGGTGACACGCCCCCCCGGCATGAGCCGGGGACGGGTCGTGACCAGTCACGTAACACCTCCCTTGGGGGGTAGCGTGGGACAGCCCCCTTCGGCGGGTGTCCCGGGAGCCCAAAGGTCACACATGAAACGACCCCTCTAGAGGGGCGCGAGGCGGGGAACGGGCGATCGGGCCCCCTTGGGGGGTCTGACACACGCAAGGGAGACACACGTCTTTCCGAATCCGGGCCCTCTGGGGTGACCGGCAAGCTTGTGGAAGCTTCCGCAGTCCGAGCGTAAGCCGGACCGAGATATGATCTCGACCAGGGATAGCATCCCACCGGAATTCTATCCGGGAAAATTGAAAAATCTTTGGATAAGTCCCGAGGTATTGGTTTTTGGTAAATCCTGAAATCTAGGAAGTCTTAGTGACTTTCCTGCTTCCGCCCGAGACGGGCGGGGGTCCCCTTCCAGTGGAAGGGCTGTCAGGGATGCTGGGCAGGGGCCACTAGAGGCCCGGGCCTGA
>Ga0209093_1000300_pt1 | contig 25863 bp, 34 predicted proteins | sample SidtaG_4_FD_187450 | JGI IMG/M metagenome (GOLD analysis project Ga0209093, IMG submission 187450) | Marine algal microbial communities from Sidmouth, United Kingdom - Sidmouth_Male1 metaG (SPAdes) (version 2) | ecosystem: Host-associated > Algae > Red algae > Unclassified | place: Sidmouth...
CCGGAAGCCGGGCTACCTTGCATCCGGACTCCGGAACCGTCACAATGTAATTGGGGGGAGTGTTGAGCATGGCTCAGCAATTCCATTTGTCGGTACTTACCCGGTTGAGCATTGGGACTCAATTTTTGGGTAGTTACCTATGCACTCGTTGTATGTTTTGTACTTGTGTGTACTTGATTTCTTGGTCTCGTAGTGGGCACTCTCTGCTGGGGTGAGCTCGGGGGGGGGGACTTGTGTGGGGAGGTGCATGCCCCGTTCTGGGAGGTGCGCCGCGGCCCGCGCGCACTGAGAACTGAGGCACGTGGGTGTGCTCCGAGAGCGGGCTTCCCGACGACCTGTCGTGGGGCCGCCTGGGGTACATTAGGTGGCTGGACACGGCCCAGGACCTCTGCCATAGTAAAGCAACGCACCCACCTGACCACACCGACTTCACAGAGAGCAGCGGTTCCCCGGCTGGTGTTCGTGCTCCAGCTCGTCGTCGTCCCCGTGACAAGTGGACTGTGTACCTGCTGTGCGCGGCTCGTGCTCGCGCTCGTGCTCGTGCTCGAGCGCGTGCCTTCCAACAGGCTGGTGCTCTTCCTCGTGCTCCCGAGAACCATGGGGTCGAGTGGTGGGAGTACTCCTGCTCTCCGCACCGTAGGCTACACTTGAGGCCTGTGGCCGTGACCTGTGGACGACGGTGCCCCTGCCGGTCTTTCCCCAGTCGGCGGGGCTGGGTGGCTTGTCTGGACGTTTTCCTGCGTTCTTCGGGTGTGGTTCATCGTCTGTTGCCCAGGCTCGTGCTCCCGCGGGCGACGGCGCCCGGCGGCACGTGTCTTGCGGGTGACGGCGCCGGGCCGGCAGTAGCACTCGCGTTTCTGTCGCTGGGGGGCTGCAGCTGGCGTTCGTATGTGTGCTCTCCGCGGTTAGCGGCCCTCGTCTTCGGTTCTCGGTCTTCCTTCAAGGCCAAGGGCGTGGTTGTTCTGCGAGTCGCGGCGGCGTCGTGACACGGGGCGGCGGTGCGGAGTGGTGGTCCTTCGTGGCCGCGGTCTCTAGGCGTTGAAGGTGTTCCTTCGCGGCCGCGGTCGCTGGGCGTGGTGCGGTGGTCTGTACGGACTTCCAAGGAAGCCATGCTTCCAGCTAACGTGCGACTCTTCGCAATCAGCATGGTCGCCCACGGTGTGCCGCGCAAGGTCGTTCAGCGGATCGTTGGTGTAAAACAATACGCTCTCAAGAGGTGATGTCGCTCACATCGGCAGAACGGGACTGTCTGGCGCAACCCAGAGCGCCGTCACCTGCATAGAGACGCGTGCTGGATAGACCAGCACCTCATGAACGCGCTGCTCATGGTTGTGCGGGAGCGGCCCAAGGCTTTTCTCCGTGAGCACTCCAAGCTGCTGCAGCGCAACCGGGACCACCCTAGCGGCCTCTGGGTGAAAATGTGCTGCTCGGAGGAGACCGTGGACCGTCACCTCCGTCGCATTGGGTTCACCAGAAAGCGCGTGCTGTGGCTCTTACAGGAGGCGAACGCCGTAGCTCGCCTTGCCCACGCCCGCCTGCGCCGGCGCATGGGACCGATGCCGCTCGTCTCTGTGAACGAAACGCACACGGACGGTGGGAACGTCTACCGAAAAAATGGCCGAGGTCTGCGCCGTAACCGTGAGAAGCGGTGGGACCGGAACTCGCGCTCGATCCCGAGCACCAGCACGACCATGGCGGTGGGCAGTGATGGTAGCATCCTCGGCCACATGTCCGCTGTGTGCAGCGAAGGCGGAAGCGGTTTGACTCGAGCGGACTGGCGACTGCTCCTGCAGAACCTGATACCGCGACTCGGCGTGTACCGGCCTGGACGGCCATGGCACCAGCAGCCCCCAAACTGTTTGCTGCTCTTTGACAACGTGTCCATCAGCGATGCTGCTGGCGACGCGTTCCTGACGGCCAAGGGCATCCCCTTCCTGCAGTTCCCGCCCTATAGCCCCGACCTGCAGCCTGTGGAAGGTGTATTGAACGACCTCAAGGTCATCATCCGCAACTGATTTACGGTCAGGCGTGGTTTCTGGACGAGCCGTATTTGCCGCAGGCGATGGCCGCAATGTTCAGTTCTCGTCGCCAAGTAATTGGCCAATTCGATCGGGTCGAGCGGACTGTGACCGCTCTGATTGCGAAATAAATAGGACGATCGAGGTTGATACTTCTCTCAGCTTGTCGACCAAGGGCAGGTTCCATGAAGACGAGTCGCAGAGCACGGGCGCGAGAAGCGGTCGGAGGGAGCTGTGCGTCTCGTGCGCGGGTCCCTGATAGTGTATCTGTCCTCGTCGCGCGCCACAAGACACACACACTGTGGATGTCGGCGAACAGTTTGGTCCATGTTCTTTGACGCGCGTCTTCCGTGAAGTCAGGGGTGCTGCTCATCGAATCGTGCGCGCCCAAGGAAGGTGGCGTGGCGTCGGCCGCGTGCTGTTGTCTCCGGCGTGTTCGATCGTGCCGAGGCATCGCGCCAGAATCAAGCCAATACTATCCTCACTTCTGCAAGGCAAGGTAGACAACTGCAATTAAAAGGCTGATATGCGCAACATGGACTTACGGATCGGTTCTCAGTGCAAACGACGGACATGAGTGGAAACTGTGGCTGTGAATTCGTGTTGCCTCCGGCGGAAAACGTGGACAACGATCGGTCCAGCCTGAGAAAGTCGCCTCAGCGGCGCTCGGGTGTCCATATTGGGAGATTCGGTCCCAGAGAAAACCATGCGCCGCATCGTGATCGACGAACACCACCACCAGGTGTCGTTGCTGTCGGCCGCGGCACCCACACCGTCGTCGTCGTCGTCACCCACGACCGGCACGCCATCTGGTGGCCACGGTTTGCTGTCATGTCGCGCGATTTCGATTGACCGTGCGCCAGGCGTCACTCTGTTGTCTCGGTGGTTGTGTCGGTGGCGGTACGTCGATTGATATGCTGTCGTGGCGTGTGCACGGTGCTGACCCGCGCTGATCGTTCCGGTGAACTGGGGGCAGGTTGTGAAGGGTGGATCCCGATGCGGCACGTGCTATGCGGCCGGCGTGCATTTCAGCGGACCACGTCGTTCGGGGTAGATGTCGCCACCGCTAATGTCTTTCTGACGAATCTTGGTGCTCCTCTATGCTCGGTTATTTGGCTCCGTTGTAGCAGTCGTGTCGCGCAATGGCGCCGCAATGCGGTTACTGTGGCTCTGACGATTGTCCCCAAGGCATTTACTTGGTTCGAGTGTGCCGCAAGCGCGACTTTGTTTGCCGCTACTCTCTTCCAGATGGCATTGTGTTTTCATTGCGAAGTGTATGTCGCAATCCGGGGCACAGCGACATCCAGTGTTCTGCTTGTCATGAGGACCGCCACAGCTTCAACGCACAAGTTCCTTGCATCAGTAGGTGGCAGTTCGGGGCAAGCGGCGAGCTGAGACCGGCGATCCGCCAGAGTAAGTTGGCAGATGATGACTTTGCATGTGGTTACCGCATTGTGTTGCCGGGGGACGCTCCTGCTGGCGCCGCTGCCTCGCTTGGCGACACCACGAATAAATGGCCACTTTTTGCACTTTGTTCCCTGTGTTCGAACAGCGCTTTTCGTTCTGGAGCCACCCAGAAAGCAAGGAAGAAAAACACCACGACAGCCGAGTGAAGAGGCGTAGCACGGGGCTGGCGAAGGAGTCGCGTCACGCGTAGCACCCGCGCGACTGCTTTTCGTCGAGCACCAGCAGCCGAGTTAGACAGTTCGGGCACTCAATCGGGAGAAGCAGCGGACTGGCAGCGCGTCACAGTCGTGAATGAACGGCAGCTCCAGCAGCCGGCAAGCACTCCCCTGGACGTCGGGCAATAGAACAGCAGAAGAACATCCGCAGTGCCTGAAACAGAGCAGCAGTATCCCATGAGCAGCACTTTCTCCGGCGCAGGGTGTCCGGCCTCCACAGCCAACAGGCAGCACGCCGGCGCTGTGAAATTAGAGAACCACCAGCTGACGAGCGCCCGATCCCCGTAACTCGACGTCGACCTCCTGCAGCAGATGGGCAGCACGCCGGTGCCACGCGTGCAACAGGAGCAGCCGACTGGCTGCACCCTGGTGCCTAACTTCGAGTCAACCCTTCCGCAACACGTGGAGGAGGAGCAGCCGCCGAAGAGGAGCGCATCCCCGCTCGTAGACGTCGAGCATAGCCGGCACCTATTTTCATTACCAGCGCACGAGCAGAAATGACCCGCCCCCGCCGCCGCACGTCACGCAGAAGCTGTCGAAGAGGAGCGTCGCCCCGTTTCCGCTCGTCGAGCTTCGTCAGCCGGACAGCACCTCGATCGTGTCTGTTGCACAACGGAATCCACTGTCGCTGGGCGGCTGGTCTGACACCGAGCAGTACAAGCCGACCAGTGTCATTGCCCCGCTGTTGCCCGGCGTCCACCGCTCGACGAGCATAGGTCGTGCGAGGGGCGTGTCGCCGCGCATGCTCGACGGAAGGAAGTGCTTCAGATACGGTGGTCTTCTGGGGAAGCCGCGGCATGGCTTTTTTTCAAGATGGTAACGTGAGAAAGAAAAGACGGTGCGCAAGTCCCCACAACCGTCTCCCCACTGTGTGCAGCCCTACAGTTCCCAAAGCGCTCCACACCTATACGACTACCTCTTCGGTCACTAAGAGGGTCTAGGCGGTGCTGCTGCCGTCCAACAGCTGTCCAACCAAAAGGGCGCGCCATTGCGCGCGGCGTTGGGTCGTCCTCAAGTCCCTCTTCCGTTCGGTGAACAACATATTGAGGTACTTGCTCGACATGAAAGCGACGTCGTCGCTCGGTTTTCCGTCTTGAGCAGGTTCAGCTAGGCTTCAGCGACGGACGGATGTACGGCTGACCCCGAGCACGATGGTCACAGCAGCTTCGCGTCTACCGACGTCCGTCAACATACGTGCGGCATACCGCACGTACTCAGCCTGCATCATTTGAGGCTGATTCACGGTTACCTGTTGCTTAAGATCTGGCTCAGAAGCCGGCTCAGCCACGTGTACGGGATTTACGTCATTGTAAATGAACTTCGTTTTCCCGGTTGCTTCGACTTGATTTTAGTCAGGATGGACTGAAAACAAGTCGAACGCCCTCCACCAAACACGCATCCCGACTGTGCTTCAGATGGCTGCAGCCAGCTTGGCATGTACGACAAGCTAATCAAATCCTAACACTACCTCCGTACGCTCAACCACATATAGAATGGTATCCATTGAGTCCGTGACTGGGGCTCGAAATCTAGTGGCTCGTATGGGGTTCTTGTGCAGTACGTGCCATGGTGCCGCGAGAGCAGGAAAGCCATCCGATCGTAAACATTCCAAAACAGAGCTACACGCCGACACCAGACACCCTATTGCATCCTGCGCATTGCTACAGATATCCTCCATGGAGATTGAAGTTATAAAGTTGGGGGGGTGCCTCCCACTGTACCGGCGCGTACATGAGTGAGGCCCCGCGAGACAATCGGACCTGCGCGCGTGAGCTGCTCTCAGAAGACCGTCCAGCGGTCTGATGGAGGCTCATAAATGTCACAGCAGGGGCGCTGTTTTGTGAATTGCGACCGAGCGACCAGAGTGAGACGTTCGAACAGCGCCACACTCTACTTTTGGTACCATCCGCCTGTAAAACGCCTACTGCGCATTTCAGTACGGCTGTACAAAGAAACGTGTGAGCACGGTGGGTAGGGGTACCTCGGGCTGACAGCTGGATGACCATCGGCTCCAGCCATAGTCCTCTTCGAAAGACGTACAAGTTTTTGGAGCACCCTCGTAGGCAGTTTGTTGTGCTGCGCTCGCGCGATCGCCGCTTGATGGCGACATGTGCTGCCGCTGGATGGTCGCAGGTGCCGCATCTCTACCGCAAGCGCTCAAACGCTCGTTCCCTGTACATGTATTTTGCCGTCTTTTACTGCCTGTTCCATGTTCTCATACGACTCTACTGCAGGATAGCAAATTGTTTTCCCGACCTACGGCCGGTCTCTCATACAATCACTCACCGACTGTTGCACAACTTCTGTTAAACAAAGAGTGGAGAGCAACGAATAGCATCGGAGGGTAAAACCTCAGAAAGATGGGCTTGCGAGTCTGCCGCGGCCGTCGCCGCCGATGGGGCGATGCAGGCGCTGTTTGTCCCCCACCGTAAATGGCCGGCCGTCGAAGACGCTTCTGTGGCCGGACGCAAGCGCTCGGAATCGCTGGCGTCGCTGCTGCCAGGAGTGGCGGCCATGGCTGCGGCCGTGGGCGCTGGCGCGGCCGCGGCGCCAAGCGCCGGCCCCACCTGCCGACCAAGACGGTGAGCGGCGGCCGCGCCCACTGCTGCGGTCGCCGCCGAGCAGGAACTCGCAAGGCGCGCCCGACGCGCGGCGACGGCCAGCAGACAGGGGGGACAGACGGATAGCGGCGGCGCGAACGCGCTCAATGGGAAGTGCAAATGGTGAAGAATGATCGGCAACAATGGACTCGCTCATTCGCATTTACAGAAGCTGACAATGTAAGTGGGAGTCGCTGAGTCCGGTGTTGCGGATCTGACTCGGAATCTGGGAAGGGTCTTCGATGTGCTCCAATCCTTGTGCAGGCATCTGAGACTTCTGGCTATTCTACTAAGTAAATCATCTTGTCTCTGAAGGTGAGTCGTGTGAACCGTGAATCGTCCTCTGCTGCTGCCGCCCGGGACTCCGACGTGCCGCATCACGGATAATCGACGTTCAAAGCAAAAAGAGGACTAGAAAACGCCCATTGACAGGCACACAGGAACAGCAGCGATGCATCCATCGGATCACAGCGGTGTCGTCAGTAACTGAGTCAGGCAGGTGCACGACTGCTCCTGATGCCCACTGCTCTGGCCATGGCGGCCTCAGGTCCATCGTGGAAAAGAGATCATGACTGGATGTTCCAATGTACTCAATTGAGCAGCGACGGCCCGGGCGACGACAACGGGGGCCCGTTGCGAGACCAAAGCAGAAGGTCTTCGTCGCTAGTGGTAGTCACTCAGCAGGCGAGAACACCAACGCGGGCGCGTCCCGACGGCTGGGGAAGGAACAACGGAGGAAGTGACGTTGGTGAGGACGGCGGGGACGTTCTACGCGGGCACGACGACGGCGGCGGTGAGGGTGACGGTGACGTCGACGGTGACAGCGTCAGTCTGCCCGGCAGTAGTCGAACAATGGGGATCTGGTTATGAACCAATGAGAACCCGCGCTGGCGCCAAGGGCCGTTAGTGTGGACGTGGCTTGTCCACGGGCGTGCCTGATTTGCAGCTGAGATCCCCGTAGCCCACCTGCAAATTGTCGTCGCACGACCGCAGCGATGATGTGCCCGACCGAAACGATGGGAAAAGTTCGATAACCAGCGGTATGCCCGTGATTTCGACTGTGTGGATCGATGAAGTCGTACCAGTCTCGAACAAGTCCGTCGCAGTCGGAATGAAGCGGGAACGAAACTTTACACGATCAGGAATGATTAGACTTGTGCGTCACATCACAGTGAACAGGGTGTGCTGGGCTGCAGTTGCGCTGTTGGCGTTCATTGGTGTCGGACGCCTGTACTTGTCAAGCAGCGATTGCCCGCACCACAAAGGTATGAAATGAGAGCGTGACGACAAAATGAGGCATTGTTACTCTGATGTGTACGTGACGGTTTTGACTGAATGGCAGGGGCCGGCCAGATGCATCCGTCGGTCCAAGAGCGGCAGGGATCGCCAATTGCTGTGCTCGTGCGCTGCCTGTGCGGAAGGCGAAGTGATCAGCGTGGTCATTGCGTCGTTGTGCGTCACGCCATGGCAGGCAGGCAGCGATCATCGTGCATCGCTCGAATGGATGGTGGGCGACTAACCAGGGCATTCATCTGTCGATCGAGAACAATTAGACACCATGGGAAGAAATACATGTCTAATTCGACAATAAATAGTAACGACGTGCAAATGTAGTTCGTTAAAGTGCTTGGACCCTGGTCTGCGTGTTTCGAGCGGCATGCTTTCGCATCGTTTTCTGCACCTGTCGTGCTGGAGGTGCAGCTCGGGGAACAGCACAAGGGGTATGGTGCTGCGCAGATGGATGGTCTGCTAGGCCGGGGGGCCCTAGTGGTCACCATGTCGGCAGCGTCTATGCTGTGGCAGGGAACACGCCCGTATTCAGTGCTGCTCTGTGAGAATGCCCTGTACCGCTCCCGGATGCAGCCGTTGCCGGCGGAATGGAGCACAGTCCAGAGGGCTTGGCGGGCATCCGAAGAGCTGCCGAGTCGTGAGTGCATAGAATGCGCTGGTGATCTGTAGCACAGAATCCACCTCGCAGTGTCCGGATGCAGAGGTGTTGTGGACACAGCGGCCACGTGCGGCAGATGTAAACAAGTGCCGTGCGTCTTCTGCAAAGCAATGTAAGAATGGCAGTCTGATCCGCAGATCAGAGGCTGACATCAGCGCATCAGGATCACTTCCTCGTCTGCCGGTCATACTGCATGATGATGTTTCATGTCATTGTACTTGTCGACGACGAAGGTCGATCGATGCCGCCAAGACATGGACGTTCCTGCTCTTGCTCCATTGGTTCGTGTCTGTGCTGGCGCCACTAAAAGGAGCATCAATTGTCGCCCGTGCCAGCACTCCCCGCTCTTGTCACCCGACATGCTGCTCGCCCCGCAACCTGCAGGTGCCAGCTGGGGCGGCGTGCGCAGATCCTTGTTCTGCTGCGGTCGCGCAGTCGCTTCTGTGTTGCCGTAAGTGACGGTCGCAGCTGCTCGAGCCCTTGTGGCTATTGTCCCTAATCCCCCCTGTCCCTCATCGCCACTTCCCCTCTCCCCACCACGAAGCGGGTGAATCCTCTCCGTGCTGTCGTCCCGTGCTGTCGCCGGCGTTGGGGACAAGTGTCGCCACGCAGAGAAATTGCCTACCAGTCGTCGTGGTTGCTCCTTGTGCCTTCTCGCCTCCGGCTTGGCTGTTTGCGTCCCCGTTCTCCGGCGCCATGGCGGCACCTGCCCCGCCGCCGCCGCCGCCACCGCCACCCCCGGGGCCCGGCCGCTCTCCCTGTCCGCCCGCGGATTCCGTGGAGCTGTGGTGGTCGGGTCCCGACCAGGAGGGTGTGTACACGTGCCATCGGTGCTTTATGGACGTTTCTGGCAACAAGAACTGGGAGCAACACCTGGCCGGCCGACCGCACCTCAAGCGCTGCGCTGTGCTTGCTGGGGGACCTCCGCCTGCCGCAAGCGGCGCCGACGGCCGCTGGGTCTGCCGTCTGGGCAACAATAATTGCGGCACGCCGCTCATGCTGCTGTCGCACGTCGAGGGCTCCACCCATATGAAGAATCTAGGGCAGCACCTCCAGCGGCGGCAGTTCGACGCCATTGAGCAAGTGGCACAGCGGCTGCGTGCCGCCCGTGTATTGGCGCACGAGCAGCGCCAGTACGTCAGTCCTTTTGGAGCGGCCATTGATCAAGCGTGGCAGGCGGGTAGGCGTCCCGGCGAGCCCGATGAGGAGCTCGAAGCCCGAGTGGCGCGGCGTACGACTGGAAGCGGCTCGACCAACGGGGGCCGTGCCGCGATTGGCAGCGGCCGCGGGCCGTCCGGAGAAGCTGGGAATGGTAGAAGCAACCGGAGCTGGGGTGGCCACCTGCAGACCGGGAGCCGCCCTTCAACAGGCGCCTGCGAGAGGCCGGGTGGTGCAGCCCACCCCCGAGGCGGCAGCAGGTGGCACCAATACGACGGCAAAGCCCGCAGCAGCTACGGAGGCGACGGTGGCGGGCCGTTTGGCGGTGGCGGTCACGGGTGAGGCGGCGGGGAGGACGACCGCCACGCAGGCAGTGGCTACGGCGGCGGCGGTGGCGAGCCGTCCAGCGGTTCTTGTCATGTGGGAGGCAGCTGGCAGGACGATGCGTCTTCTCCTAGTGCCTACGGCGGCGGTGGTGGCGCACCGTCCGGCGGTACTCCGCGGCAACGTGGAGGAAGCAGGTGGGACGAAGAACAGCACAGACAGCGCGCCGACGGCAAAAGCCGTTGCGTACCGGCTTATCGCGTTGTTGACGGACGCGGCAGCAGCAACTGGGAAGAAGCGGGGCGCCACCACGATAGTGGCTACGAAGGTGGAACTGGGGGGCCGTCTCGTGGTTCTCACCACGGCAGCATCAGCAACAGCTGGGATAACGCTGTGAGGGACGGAGATGGCTACGGCGGGAGGGGCGGCGGGCCGCCACGTGGTACTCGAGGTGGACGTGGCGGCATCACCCGGGAGGACGATAGCGGGCCTTCAGCAGTCGCAGTTCCGGCCAGTAGGCGCGGCTACCCTGTCACGAACGCGTCACCGGCCGACTGCGCTGGTGCTCATGATGGCGGCGGCAGCTCCGCCGAGGGCGTTCGTCTACGGAATTCCTTTTTGCGGAGAGCAATACCGGGCGTCCTCTGTCAAGCAAATGCGGGTGCACATCGGCACTTCCTGTGCAGTCCCAAGTGGTACTACCGCGGTGCTGCCCACGGCGCGCGTTTGGTTTGAGTGCGACCACTGCCGCAGTTTGCGGGGTTCCTCCTCGGATTTTGAGCGGCATGCGGTGGTGTGCGCGGCTACCGGGCCGGCTGGTGAAGACGAGGAGGGCGAGAGAGAGGGGGGCGGCGCGCCTGGTGGACGGGAACCGGCTAGAGATGAGAACGGTGAGGGGTGGGAGGGTCGTCGTGACGAAGGGAAGGGGAAGAGGCCAGCCCGCTCCCGATGACTCCTTGCTGTGGCCGGCGCATGTCTCTGTTGCTGGCCTGGTGCTGTTGACGTTGGGCTTCGCAGTTATTCCTCGTTGTTTATCACTGTTTCTTTTGTGCTCGGAGTCCTTTCTTTTGTTTGTGCGTCGTGTTGTTTTTCATGGCTGGCGCTCCCGTGTTCGTCCACATGTATCCGCTGCTTCATGCGCGCCTGCAGGTGCTCCTGCTCGAGCACCGGTTGCTCGTGCTCGGGCACCGGCTGGGGGTGCTTCTCTGCCTTTGTTTCGGGTGGTTTTTTGGTGCTGTTGCTGCCGTGCTCGTGCTCGTGCATCCGCTGCTTTATAGGCGGCTGCACATGCTCGTGCTCGGGCACCGGCGGCCTGTGTTCCTCCGAAGTATTAAGGTCAGAATATGCGGCTGGTGCGTCCGTGCTTGAGCTGCTGTACCGACTGCTTCCGGAGCGGCCGCATGTCCGCTGACACGGGCTTCTTGTGTTGTTCCTTTTGCAGCGGTGTTCTCGTACTCGCACCCGTTCCTTCTGGCCGTCTTGCCCCTGGCAAAGTCACGACGGACAACAGGATTGCAGTACCTACTTTTTTTCTCTTCTCAGGCGGATTTTTTTATGACTTGAAAGCGTGGACGTGGTGTTCTGAAGGCTCCAAAAAAAAATGGTATGGGCGTTGACCTCTCTGTCTCTCATGGTCTTTTTCATGGAATTTGTCTCCCAGTGCGACAAGTACATCGAGGGTAACAACTTCACGTACGCCGAGTGTAAGTGTGTTCTTTGGGCGTGTGTGATTGGCTGGCTTCTTCGCCATGCGCTCGTTAGCAGTCGGGCCGACCGGTAAGCCGCTAATTGGACGTTGTCGGCTGGACTTCGCTGGTCAGATCAGGCCAGGCGTCCGGTAGCATTATCAGCACCCCCAGATGGTCCACTGGCTGCCTGCCGTGGACGTCGGCGAGCATCGGTGTCGTGTTGCCCTGGCAGCCGGCTGGGGAGACCCCACCTGACTGTCGTCATGAGCCGTTGCACATGCTCCCCGGCCCCGCCCCTGCTGCCATATGCCGCCCGGGCTTCCGCCCCATTCCGTCGCTGCGACCACCGTGCGACGCCACCCACGGCAGCGCTACCAGCAGGTGTGCCTGCGCTCCCCCTTTCTCTGACCGTTGTGCTCGCCGGCTGGCCGCGCCGCGTTCTTTTTCGCAGCGCGTCTCGCTCCAATTCGTGTGGGACGGCTCCTGTTCCGGTCATTCTGGAGCCACCGCACGGCTTTCGTAGCCCTTGTTTTGCGAGGTGCCTTTGCCATCTGGTGCCAACCAGACGCTGATCAGCTGCGTTGTCGCTGGTCCACAACAACCGCTGTTTCTTGACGCGCGCCCCGGTGTTGCAGCCATTCTTGAGCCGTCCACTGTGCAGGACAAAACCCCGCTCGACATTTCCACGGCTGCTCGGCGTGGACGATGACTGCCGATTCGTGTCTTGCCGCGCTCCTGCGACGGAGACGCCATAGCGTCGGCTGCTGGGGATATCATCCTGCACTCTTCGGGGCGCTGGGCAGCTGTGGGGGACGGGTACGGGTGCGTCTTGTCAGCGGATACGTGTGCCGGTGGTTGGCGTGTTCGCCTCGCATAAGTTGGTGGTACGTCGCCGCTTGACGACCTGCGGAGGTTCACCATATTCTTGGGCATGCCGAACGCTGATGTTGCAGCAGCACTCGACGCGGCGGATGCGGCAGCCAAGGCCTCCGCCGCGGCTGAGCAGATGGCAGCGGACGCGGCTGCGGAGCAAGAGCCAAGAACTAGTAGCCTTGTGACGGCGACGACAACGCGTCGTCTGGGGCACGTTGCACATCTCGCTGTCAGTCCTGGCGCGCCTGGTACAACTGCGGCCGCGATGTGGCGGCAGTCGCGGCCACTGCGCATCGCCTACATAATGCCCAAGAACTCTACTGGCTCCTTGGACGCCACATCCAGGAGCACCCGCCGCGACGCAAGGTATCCTCTTTGCCATGTCCATTGCCGCACGTCTTCTGCTTTGGTCGTCCACTCTATCACGGGCCACAGTGCTGTTGCGATTACGTTTGCCCGAGCCCGAGCTGTACGGGCGACCTCATCGCCTGCCGTCGCAAGGGCCCCTGCAGCTGTTTGTCTTCCCGCTGTTCTGGAGGCCGACGATGACCACTGCATCCCGCCCGTCAAGTGGTTGCCGCAAGCTTTGGATGTCGATGTGCGGCCGAGCACCGAGCGCGACGTCCAGAACGACTCGGACTCGTCAACTATTGACGAGGTTCTTTGCGTCGGGCGGCGCTTTCCCGCGTACGCGCGGTGGGCTGGAGGTATGTTGCTGAACAGTGACGACAGTGGGAGAGGAAAACTATTTGAGCGGATGGGTGGTGGATTTCATGCTCGTCAGAGCATCGCTCACTCTTCCTTTCTTGACGTGGCAAGCGCAGGTTGCTGACTTTGTCCTGTGCGGCTTTGTGCCGCCCGTCGCCGCTGGCTGGCATTTCTGCTGTCTTTGTTCTCTACTAAAGTGCCGTGTGCTCCTGTTGAGGCCGCTGCGAGTGGTGCTGTCTAACTAGATGTCCTTCTGGACGATCTGTACGTTGGACTGTGGGCCGCTCTAGTGCCCTCCGAGCATGCGGGGACGGCAGATGCCTGGGGACTTCCCGCATTTTTGCCACTGCAACGGCACGCTGGCCGTTGCAAGAGCGCATCTTGTCGCCAATGCAGTACTGGCATCCCCGGTCCGTCGCGCCTGTTGTATTGTTGCCTGTTGTTTTGTGACCGCCTGCCCATTTGTGCTGAGCATTTCCATGCTGCCGACAGCAGCTCTTTGGCGCTGAGCATGGAGCGACGACCAGTCTCCTCACTTGCGCCTCCACTGGTGCTACATCCTACTGCTGCGGCGGCGTCCAGAAACAGGCCAGATTTTCCCTCTGCCTGTGCCCCAGCCCCTGCGGAGGGCTTCCGGGAACGTGCGGCCGGAACCTGTGCACCAAGACGCCGGACGAAGACCCCGCATCGACCGCACTACTACCACACCAACAGCCTCAGGCGGATGCGGCTGACGAGCTTGCGTGCACCTGACTTGTCGGCCGACTCGGAGGACGACATGGACAAAAGCTGGTTGACTGCCATGGACGCTACTCGCATGACGTCTCTGTCACTGCCACCGGCGGACGTGCTGTTTATGGGCATGTGGACGGGATTTGTCCAAGCTGCACCACCTTGGGGCGACCGCGAGACTGCGGATTTGTTCACCAAGTTTGTTGCTGCTCGTGCCACGGCGCTGACACAAGCTGGCCTGCTGCCTCAATTGGTTGCCCATGTACGCCTCTTGGTGCAGCAAGGGCTCTTCGACGCCGGAACGGCGGCGAAAGCTGTTGGCATCCTGACAGGTGGTCGAGCGACACAGTCGGGACTACATCCTGTGGAGGCTGTCACTGTTGCTGCTGCTGGCCTCACCGGCGCAGCGGCAAGCTTTGCGATTGACCCGAGTGTCTGGGACGTGTTTCCGCAGCGATAGGTCATGTCACTGTCAAGCCTTGCCTGCCAGGAAGCGCAGTAGAAATGAAGACCACTGACTTTTAGTGTGCTTACTTTATGGCTACCCGTCGGCTCGTAGATGGGCCGCCTTGTGCATGGAGAATGGCAGGTGCTGCACCCACAGACCGCAACCGGCAACAGGCCGCTTTCACTGCCGCCTGAACACAGCGTCGTCACAGGAGCTTTGGTGCGGAGCCGCCAGTGGACGCCTTTCTGGCGCAACCCGGTCGGGATGGCGACACCGGGTTGTTCCTGCAAAGGAGGCGCTGCGGTGGCCGCCATACGACGTCCTTCAAACGCCCTGATCTGACTGACTCGCGAACTTGACGGCCACCACTCACTGGTAGGACCGCTTGTGGGCGACCCATGCGCACACGCCCGCATTGTCGCTCGCGTCGGCGCAGCGCCCGCCCCCCACCGCTCCCGCCACAGCCGCTCCGTCGCTGACGCTTCGCGGATGCAGACGGCGGCGGCGGCACCCGCCGCCACAGCGCGCAGCAGCGCCGCTAGGCACGCCAACGTGCGGGGGCGGGGGGTGGGCTAGGCGCCCTCCCCCGCCCACCCCCACCCGTCGGCCGTCGGCCGGGCAGCCGGGTGCCGTCGCGCGGAGGCACGCCACCAAGTCCACCCCGGCCGCGACCGCGGCGGCGGCGTGAAGAGGGTGGAGAGGGTCGCCAGCCGCACCAGCCGCCGCGTCGTGCCGAGCGCCGCCTCGAGGGACGATGGGGGGGGGGGGGGGGGGGGGGAGGGATGCGCTCCTGCCGCCGCCTCCGGCGCGGCGGGCGGCCGCGGCGGCGGTCGACAGGCGCATCAGAGAGGAGATGTCGTGCGCGAGCCGCAGGAGCGCGTCTCGCGTTCGCAGGTCGCCAGCCATGGCGGGGAGGTAGACGGGTCTGGTCGCGAGCACCGTGTCGTCCAGGGAGGCCGCCATGGTCAAAATGGCGGGCGGGCGGGGGTGGGGACGGCACCAGGGGGACGGACGGGGGGAGTAGAGGTGGGCCCAGCACCAGGGGGACGAGCGGGGGGAGGAGAAGCAGACCCGCCGGCACCTTCTGGCAGCTGTTGCCGCCCGTGCACAAGAGCAGCGGGGGGGAGAGGGTGGGTGACGGGGGGCAGGCGGTGCCGGCGCGAAAGGCGCTTCAGCACACGAGGTTCATGGCCCTTGTGGCTGGCGCGGGCTACGTCGCCGCGCGTCCGACAACAGCGCGACGGCGATAGTGGCGCCACAGCGCCAGCTGGTGTGCTTGGCTACGCCATCCAGGCAACGTGGCCTGAGGCACGTCCAACACCTGCACCATACGCGAGCAGAGCGCCAATGGAGCAACTGACAACGAACTGGGTCAGCAGGAAGGTCAAACGTCCTGACACGGGCTGCGGTATCATTGTACCTGCACAAGATCGGGTCAAAATTACAATATCTGATATGACAAGTACAGAAATCAAGTACATGCGGAAAAGAGGAAAAAAAAGAAAACACGGAGAAACGCGAGGTTTTATGTGCCGATCGCAGATGTACCAGCGTTGCGGAATGCCTGAGAGACGCCGAGGAGATTGGCCCACACGACTGAGAAGAACAAGATGGGCGGCACTAAGTAGATTCACCCGCTTTCCCCTGTGAGCTACGGTGGTCATACTGCGGTCAAAGAAATGATACGCCAGGACACAAGAAAGGAAGAAAATAAAACTCATGCACGCCACCCGCTGACAGTGTACCCAGAATGGAAAAATTGCTCCTTCCCTGGACACAGCGCACTCGTAGCAAAAAAGGCCACTCGAATGTCGCCGCAAGCGCTTAGTAGCTTCACTTCCAAGTTCGGAGACGCAGCGCTGTGGTTGATGAACTTGGCGCGATTGCCACAATACATGGCGTCTAGGATCACCGTCTTGGTCGTCCGGAAGAGGAACCTCACGTCGGCCGCGTCATTCTTCCTCCCACGGATCCGAGCCTCCGTCAACGACAGCACCTCCCCGGTGTACTCGCCGACGAAAGCACCTTCCGCGACCTCCTCACTCGCAAACACACCCAGCCCGTGCGCCGCAGACGGACCAAGCAGCAGTCTCGGTCGAAGCCCCACCTGCAGTTGTACGTTACGGCATCGTCGGGTGCCCCCAGAGGTGCCACCACTTGGCAGCCCAGACTCCACGAGACCGACACCGTCCCTCGGAGCAGGTTCCACGGTGGCCGCACCGTGAAAACCAAGTCCCGTTCGTCCGCCGCCCCGCGGTCCACTTTGCAGGATGGTGCCGTCGACACCAGAGAGCGGGTGCCAGTGTGCCCCACAGGACAAACATGCGTCCGGGTCGCACTCTCGTTCCACCCTGAAGCACGAGCAATCGTCGGTGCTGCAGCTCGCGGGAGGGCGACAAGTGCACCACGTGCGCTGCCGGCACAGAGAAGAGCCAGCCGCCGTCTCTCTTACTCCTGCAGCGCCCGAGAGCGCTGACGTTGCGCTTCGTAGGCCCCGCGCCCCACCGGAAATCCAGCGTGTGCCCAAGCAGCCACAATACCTGTCGCAGGGATGCGCCGTTCGCACACAGCTGCAGCGGACGACGTGACGTGGTCCGCTGTGCGTGCACGGCTGGTAAGGCCGCAACCTTCTCGGGGGCCGCTGCATCCTCCAAGCTGCTCATGACCGCGTCGCCGGGTGATAAAACATCACCGACATGAGCAGACGTCTCGCTCTTTGCGGCAGGAGCCAGAGCGCATCGCGGCGCCTGTACCCCCTCCGCCTCTTCCTCGACGGCCCCTTCGGCAGTGGCAGTTGCCGGCGGCCACCCAAGCGAGTCCAGGTACAGCGCAGCCCCGCGGCACGTCCTGCCTGGAACAAAGCACGCGAGACGGCGCGTGTCAAGTCTTCCGACCAGCTCCGCTGCCGCATAGAGCAGTGCAGCTTGTTTCGCCGTCCAGCGGTCTTCCGCTGGCGCTCCAAGACCACACTGGAAAATGGAGGGATGAGAACGCACGTCGTGACGGCAATCAACACAACTGCCGCCAGCAACCGAGAGCGCTTTGTGCTGCACACCGGCGCGATGGTTGCGTGCAGCAGCAGCGCTTGACCCGCTGCTCATATCGTCACCGAGCGCCGCCGCGGCGGCAGCCGCTGCAGGTCCTGCACCGCGGATAAAGAGACGACGGGCGGTTCCCAAAACATCGGGCGCGAGCACATGCCCACCAGCTGCCATGTGAGTACGCATCCGGTCGTGGTCGACCGGTAGGTGCCGTGGTGCAGTCAACGGTGGGGCGAGAAGGTCCATCCCTTGTCGAGCCCCATGCGCTCGACAGGCATAGCGGAGGCAAAGCCGGCACAGCAGATTGGAGAACGTGTCCCGGCCCAAGATAGAGCAGGCGGGCACTACAGCCCCATCAGCGGACGTGGGTGTCACTGCATACGCCACGGCACCCTCACCCGATGAAGTTGCACGAACACCTGACGGCGACAGTCTAAATGCAGAGTTAGAGCCCACACTGGACATGCGTTCGTCTTCTGCTCGGTCGCAGGCACTCTTCAGATATCAGTTCTGACGGCCGCTACGTCACCGGTTCGAGACGCGGCGGTCGAATGCTCCGCAGCAGCTCACATCTTTTCTGCCACCAGCCACGCTCGACTGCGAGCGGGAAGTCCTGCTGCGGCGACGTCACTGCCAGCCTTTAGACAGGCAGCATATGCAGAAGCCGGCACCGATAGGCCATCCCAGACCTCCTGCCATTCAGCCGGCGGAGAACGAGCTGCTTCACCAACGTCTCCTCCCACAATGATAGTTGCAAGGCGCTGCCCCCCCGTAAGCTCCTCCAGCGCAGCGGACCGTGCGGCAGCGGCACGACGCCCCCTCCGCCCGTCGCTCCGCGGCACGCTGGGTACGCGGGCCCATGGAGTAGTAGTCCTTGGGGCGGTTGTCGTCGTCCGACTGAGACGCGTCTCTGCCGTCGCTGTCTACCAGCTGCCACCCACTCTTCAGCACAATCGAGGGCTAGAGAGCACGCGGCGCCGCAGATTCTCCCAAGTAAGGCACAAAGCGCACGTCCTTGTGCGGCTTGACGCGACCAAAGCAGCGACGCAACGGTGCATACGCCGTCATTGTCGGACGAGGGGTGCACGCGCGCAGGGGGACAAAGAGAGGAGCTGCCGCATGAGCGGCAACCCAGACCCGCCCTCTATCCGCAGTAGCCGGGAGAGATCCGGTCCCACCAGAAACATCGCCCGCACGAAGCACCTTGCGCGATGAGCCACCGTCCAAACGCCGCTCGCGAAGCACACTTCCATGACCAGCAGCGGCCCTACCTGCCGCGTCCTTCTGGCCGGCGGAGGCGCGTTGCACCGCCGTGCTCCGGCCTCGCACACTGCTGATGCGCCGACAGCTGCGGCGGCTACCATGGTCACGGCAGATACTCCCACTCCCCCTGCTACTGCTGCCGCCGCCGTTCCGATCGTGGTCAAGACACCAACTGGAGTCGCTCCCGCTTGTGGTGCCGACGACACCGTATCCTTCGCTGCTGCTGCTGCCCCTCTTGCCGTGTCGTCCGCCGTCGTAAATCCCGCCGTCGTCGCTGCACCAGCTGTTTTTGCTGCTCCCGTCATCGCAGCCGCCGTCCTCGTCGCTCCTGCTGAGTGTCCCGCCGCCTGCCCCTCCAGCGGAGCCAGTGTGCACAACACCAACGCCAACACCATCCACGGCGCTGCGGCCTATACAAGCACTGCTGCTGACACCCACTCCAAAACCAACTCCACCGGCTCCACGTCCCCAGCCGCCGCCGATGGCGCAGCTCGCTCCGAGACGGATGACGGCACTAAGCGCTTCCACTGGTGGCAGGTCCACGCCACAGGTTCCAATTGAGGTCGCGGCCACATGCCGTTGCCTGTTCACAGCGGCTCGGTTTGCGACCAAGGCAACATGCACAGCACCACTGTGCCGCTGTTTCGCATATTCCATTGCTCTGTGGAATACACGAGTGACTGCGGGTAGCAGCTGCGAGCCCTCCCCCATACACTCGCCATCGACGTGGCCAGCGTCGTCCCCCGAGTCCCCCGAGGAGCTGACCGCCGCGAACAACTCACAAACAAAGTCATCTTCAAGCCCCCCCATCCCCGGTGCCCGCCTCGGGGGCTTCATGACCGGTGGAACTACAGAAAGAGCATCAGGAGTACGCAAGGACGCAAAGGTAACGGCGGCCGCACCAGGTCCCACCCACCTGCCTGCCCCTGCTGCGCCACAGCCAAACCTGCGACGTCACAGCCGCGACGGAAACACACACACACACAGCGACGGCTGACGGTGCGGAAGCACCGCCAAGAATCTGCGTGATCCTCGAGAACTCCGGTCCTTGCACGGAAAAGATCACATCCTGATCGGACCCACTGAGTAAAACTAAAAATCGGGAACGCATTCCCGATTTTTGCAGCTGCAACTGTTTCCGCACAGCCAGGTCACCGCCGCGATCTATTTCCATGCGCTCGCGGGACAGAAAGAGGGGAGAAACCAAGTCGCACAGTGTATATGGAAGAGCTCGTGGTATCGCGGGGTGCCCTGCTGCTAAAAGTTGTCCCCCTCCCCATCATCTTCTTCCCCGTCGTCATCCTCTTCGTCGCTGTCGCTCACAACCACCCTCCGTGCCGCCGCATGATTCGCACCTCTGCCCATAGAGGGATACCCCGCGACAGCGCCACCCCCCGCTCCACGCCCCGCCCCCCGCCTTGAAGCACCTCCCGACCCACGACCTGCACCACGATCCGTGCCGCAGCCGCCTGAGCGCTCCAGCTGCGCACTGTTCGACTGCTCCTCGTCGACGTCTTCCTCCCGTAGACCGGTGCCCCCTACGGCTGCTGAGCCTGCAGCAGCGGCGGCAGAGATGCGGCGCTGCTCCCGTACAAAGGTCTCCATCCACTGATCCAGCATCACCAGGAGAATCGAGTTGTTAACATTGACGCGTGTGGAGCACAGGCGCTCGGCAAACTCGGCCGCCGACACTGCACAGCAGGTTATCGACGCGCCAAAGAGGAATTTCCCCTCAGCCGCGGAAATCAACCGCGACTCCAGGTCAGGGTTCAGCGCTTGCGGACCGCTGCCAATACCCTGCTCCGGGGAGACAAGGGCGAGCTCCCGCGCCGAGAGTTGGCTCACGTACGCGCACTCAAAGACATGTTGAGCTAGGAACTGATCCCGACGCCCGGGAGGCCACATGAGATGCTTCGCAGTCGCAGATGCCGTTCCTGGGACACCGCCGGCGGCCGCTGCGCCTGCTCCACCGCCACGACCTGGGCTACCCGTTAAACGTGTCGACCCAGAACCGGACGTGGTCATCTCCATGAGAAACTGCGCGCGCCTGTCCGCTTCAGCGGCACTCCGCGTCTGCTGTTGCCGCATGAGGTGCACCACAGACAGGAAGACGTTTTCTCCACCTGTGAAGCCGCCACCAGGAGAGGAGGATGACACAGATGTAGCTGCACCACGCGCGGAGCCCTGGCCACCGCGGCCGCGGCCTCGGGCGCGGCCACGCGTGCTGATACCACCACGACCAGAGGCGCCGGGTGATGAGCCCCCACCAACGGCAAAGGGGTCAGCCTCAGCGACACCAGCAATGGCGGCGGCGACAGCTGAAGCGGCTGAAGCAACACTCGCGGAAGCTGCAGCTGCGGTCGCCCCGAGCACATGCGCCGCCCCGTCCGTTGAGCTTCAGCCACCGCGCGCGCCCCAACGAACACAAACGGCCCGACCAGCAGGTGGGGCTGTGCCACGCCGAATGGTTCCACCAGTAGCCAGCGAGGTGGGATGCATACCACCCGGAGCGGCTGCGGCTGCGGCGCCGTCGGCACGGCAGACACCCACAGCGGCACCAGCCGCAGCGCGACCGGCGGCGGCTGCCGCCAGAGCCCCGCCGGCGGCGACAGCGGCAAGCCCAACGGTTCCACCTGCAGCGAGCAGCGACGCTTCGACCACAGTGTTCGAGCGGTTCTGCAACGCCGACGACGTCCGGTCGAATTGGCCGTGGTTGGCAGGTGCCCATGACGCAGCAGCCGTGCCGCTCGCCTCCATGAGGTTGGCTGCAGCAGATGACGACACGTGTAGCCCGGACTGGTAGATAGTTCCGGCAATGGCGGCCGCTGTGCCGGCCAGCCGGGTTTTCTCCCTGTGGTGCCGATAGGCCTTGCCGACGACGTCAGCCTTGCGTTCTGCAGCGTGGTGGTCATCCAGCGTCCTGCACATGTAGTCCGACGCGCGCTCCACGAAAACCGCCTCTTTGACGCGGATGGGGTCTTCTGCGTTGTTACGGGCGTACAGCTCGACAGTGAGACGCAGCGTGTGCGGCAGATGTCCAACAGCTCGGCACCTGGGACACGTCAGCTCGTATACGCAACCCTTGTCCAGACACGACACGGTGCTCCCCAAATTTGAAGAACTTGCTGGTCGGCGACAGCTGGTACATGAACGGCATGGAGCGCATTGTGCACGTGCGCTGCGAGTGGTTGCCATTGATGCTCTTGCCGTCAGCGTCTTTCCCGAGGTCAAACTCACACAACAGGCAAACCATGACTGGAGAAAGGAGCAACGGACAACTCCGTCGTCCCGTCCTGAAACATGCGACGCCTGCCACCCAATAGAGTCACAGCCGCTCACCGGCGCCGGTGGGGGAGCGCGACCGCAGTCGCCCGCCACCGCCGGCCAAAGTCGAATGTCGACCGGTCCGGCCACAGCCTCAGACCGCCGCCGGTTGTACAGGTGCACGACCACGGCCACCCGCCGCTGCCGGCGGAGTGCCGCCGCAGCCGCAAAGCCGATGGAACAGCAAAGAGAGTCGTTGCTCCACCGCCGAAGGAAATGGATGCCAGCCGTTGGAACAGCGTGGCTTGACGCACTCGCCCCGCGTCGTGGAGCGACTGGACAGCCACGAGCGCCGTCCACCTCGAGGAAAAAGGCACGTCACAACGGGAGCCTGCCGGGCGGCACGGCGGGAGGGGGAGGAGGGGAGCGCGAGAGCGGCGCGGGGGCCACGGTCCAGCAGACAGCAGCGACGACGACGACGACACACATCGGACACGATCTCTTTCCAATGGCGTCCAACACGGCGTCCTGCCGTGGATTGCGGACCTGTGGCAGAGGAAGCGCTTCCATGCATGGCTGCAGGCAGTATCAGTCAATCGCGCGACAAGGTCGCTGGGGCTCGAGTTTTCTATCGGGGCACAAAACGACCGCCTCCTACTGGCCCCTCCCTGCCTTACAGAACGTTTCCAAACGTTTGTTACCCTCCACAGCCTGAACAGAGGTGTGGTTATTTTTGAGAGAAGTGCCATATGCTTTCATTGGAAAACTTTTGTTCACGTGAAAACTCTAATTCACACTAAATTCGTAATTCACACTTCTTGACTGCGCCTCTAACATGCCAATTCCGAGACGGTAGCCTATTGCCTGCACCGCCCCACACACCCCACCCACCCCACCCTACCCACACCCACCCCAGCCCACCCCACCCACCGCGTACTCTCCCCGATTCACCCCAGACCAGCGCGCCTATCGGGCGCAGCACATCTCACCTTACCATATCTACCGCACCGCCACCACCTCACGCACCCCACGCACCCTTCCAGGTGACCCTATCTCGCAGTTCTTCTGATCTTCTTGTATGTGGGCTCTACGCGTTGTCTGATGGACATGGAGCGGGAGGACAGCGGAAGGCCGGCATCGGTTCTGAGACTCACCATCAGAGCGGTCAGTGAGGGGCTTGTCGTAGTTTGTCTTCTTCTTTCATAATTCTGAGAAAGCAACAATCGTTGAGTACAAAATTCTGTCGTAAGGGCTGGAACGCCGACCGATCCGCACTCCATGTGCACGCCGTGTCATCAAGTCCGCAAGTACATGTGAGCACTGGTCCACTGACTGGAATCGGGGGTAAACACTGACACTGTTGAACGATCAGCAATCCTGCGTGATCCAGGACGGACGGAAAACAGTAGCGTACAGTCGTCTTTACAAGAGAAAAAGGCGTCCCATGCTCGGACACTGCTGTCGCTTCCTGTACTGTTCTGCAGTGTGCCCAATTGGTTTGAGGGCCCCTCTACTCTGAGTAAATCTCGGGCTTTCCCAGCTACCGCGCCACCCTCCGCACATATACTAATGTTGCTGTGCGCAGCTCTTCCCAGCCACATCCTGTCCGTCGTCAATTCTCGTCACTTTGCAGCCTGTTATTGTGCTTTTGAGTCTCGTCGCACATCTTCTCTCTGCTCTGTTCTGCACACCAACCAGCCAGTCCGTCATTCGTTCTGCTCATCGCAGCTGGCTTTAGGCTTCAGAATGTGACACGTGTTCTGCACCCTACTTGCGCAATTCCGTCAATGTGGCGGTGGGGGTGGGTCAATGTGAGTGGGAAAGAGACTCGCGGCAACGCCCCCCATCATAACCACGCCCCAGACACCACGCACACGTTGGAGCTGCTTATTTGACGAGGAAGAAGTCAGGGTGAGGAAAAAGACATGGTGAAGCCTGTCGCGCTGTCAGTGGGGGAGACTTAAAAGAAAAATCAAGGAAAAAGGAAAGGCAGCAGCCTCACTCCCGTACGGGAAAATTTTGACTCCCTTGAGGGGCATCGTGACTCGGCAGAGAGCTGCCGCGCCTGGATGCGGTGCGCAAAAAACTCTCCGTAGAGTCATTCTGCCTCGGTGCGGTGGCGCCGTGCCCGGCTGTCGTGGCGTAACGCCTGTCAAAATAATCAGGATGACCTGGCATCGAGTCAACATGACTCTATGGGGGGTCAAAACCCCCCCTATAAACCGGACTGAGGAGCGTTCCTATTGGCTGCTGGAAAAGACGGAATCCTCCATTTACAGTACCCACCAAGAACTCGATTTACAGTAATTACAGCTGTAATTGTCCGCTTACAGTAGTTATGGGCCAATCAGGGGGCTGAATGTCTGGACTGGTCGTATTTCATTTCGGCTGTGAATCATTAATTGTATGACGAATTGTATTCATTTCTTCGATTCATTGGTCATAGCACCAGCTGACCATTCGGTGGCGCCGCGCCCCGGCGCACCCACCACCGCCCCGGCATGTCACTACGAGCGCCGTCCTACCCATGCCGACTACCTCGCCCGCCTCGCCTCCATCATGGCCTGCTCTGGCCCCCTCCCCCCCCCGCCACAAACCAACTGCGCAACACAGGGAGTGCCTCAATCGCGGCCACGCTTGTGGCGCAGCCAGAAGGCGAGGTCGCCCATCTCCTCGTCCTCGCCGTCCTCCTCCAGGTTTTTGTCTGCCGCCGCGCGTAGGTCGGCCAGCCGCTTGTCCTCGGCTGCCTTGCGGAGCTCTTGCCGCCGCCGGCGCCGGTCGTCATTGGCCTGGATGTTATGGTTGGAGTTCGAGAGCAGGCACAGAGCCGCCCAGTGGTGCTCGGCGTGAGCCAATGCGGGGACCAGGCGCTCGAGGGCGAGCGTCGCCTTGGCCTTGACCGACGCCTGCTGCCGCGAGAACGGCCGCTCGGAGTTAAAATGGAGCTTGACCTGGTCGGGCACGGCCTTCTGCAGCACAGCCACGTCTGCCGGCGTCAACCCCAGCAGCGGGCACTCGTAAGGCCTCTCGTCCTTCAGCTTAGCATGTGTCCGTGGCACGATGTTGACATCGTTGGCGTTGACATCGTTGGCGTTGGCATCTGCCATAGCTTGGAGGACGGGGGGGGGCCCAACGACGAACGCGTCAACGTGGAGGCCGACTAGCTGGTCGACGTGGAGGCCGACTAGCGGGTCGACGTGGAGGCCGACTAGCGGGTTGACGTGGAGGAGGGGGGGGCGTGGCCGACGAGCTCGACGACCTCGTGGCGGTCGGGGGAGGGCACCGACGAGCGAGCCGACGTCAACGCGGAGGGGGCGCCGTCGACGACCGCGACGACGTGGAGGCGGGCGGGGAACCAACGACGAGCGCCTCGACCTCGTGGCGGTCGGGGGAAGGCACCGACGAGCGCGACGACCACGTGGCGGTCGGGGGAGGGCACCGGCGAGCGAGCCGACGTCAACGCGGGGGGGGCGCCGTCGACGAGCGCGACGACGTGGAGGCGGGCGGGGAACCAACGACGAGCGCCTCGACCTCGTGGCGGTCGGGGGAAGGCACCGACGAGCGCGCCGACGTGGACGCGGGGGGGGCGCCGCCGACGAGCGACTCGACCTGGTGGCGGGGGGGGCCTGGCCGACGAGCGTGTCGACGTGGAGGCGGGGAGACGGCCGGGGCAAGTGGGCGCGAGTGATGGTCAGCATGCGCGGGATGGACGGCAAGCGGCAAGTGGTTGGGGCGAGCACAAAGCAAAGACGAGGAGAGCTGCTTTGTCATAAGCACTGGAACAAAGGAGGTTGCGCGGGCGCGCAAGCGTAAAGGCACACGGGCACACGGGAGTGGCTTAAAGACAGAGAAATGGGGGCTGCGCAATAGGCCGAGTTAGCGTGTTGGCGGTGGGTCGACGGAGGGGTTGCAGGCCCAACAGCAACAAAGCTAGGTGCCGTCGACCGATAAAATCACCCAGAGCCATACCCCTATCAACGCAATGGACCCGCTGCTACAACGCTGCGAGCCCGCCAGCTGCTGCTGAGCCTCATTTTCCCGAACAATTCAGGCATGGCTAAGCGCGGGACGAGGAGGGGGCGGGCGCGGGAGAGTGGGGGCGCGCCAGGGGGGTGG
>Ga0209093_1000302_pt1 | contig 25827 bp, 32 predicted proteins | sample SidtaG_4_FD_187450 | JGI IMG/M metagenome (GOLD analysis project Ga0209093, IMG submission 187450) | Marine algal microbial communities from Sidmouth, United Kingdom - Sidmouth_Male1 metaG (SPAdes) (version 2) | ecosystem: Host-associated > Algae > Red algae > Unclassified | place: Sidmouth...
GGCGAGGGTGAGATGCACTGAGAACATCAGATATGACTCCTCACAACGAAAAGAACAAATCAAGGATACGGTCATAACTCAGAGGACCGTACAGTGGTATTTCTGGGAATCACAAGTGGATCATCCCTACCACGATCCGATCGCACTCAGTGGGTCTCGTGATCGGTAGGAATTTGCTTAGTCTAGCCAATCCCGGAAACCAGGAATCTCAGCCTTACTTAGGCGAGCTCCGAGCAAGACCCGCCCCAACGGCGTGTCCGCCTGTGGGCCTTCCACGTAATGGCCCCATCGGCTGTCAAGTCCAGATGGCCTCCGTGTGGCCATGCTGCCACACCCAGCACAGCACTAAAGGCAGCTGACGCCTGACCGGATTGTAGCTTGACAGATGGGAAGAGCTGCGACAGGCAGCTGCGCCAGTCACGGTCGCGGCCATGAAGTCGGTCCTGGACACAACCACAAGTCGCAACGATCCCGATTGCAGCTTAAATTCTACGATGGGAAGCTTCTCCGCCTCACTTTGAGCGCCGCCTGCCAGTTGGACGGCAACGACAGTTCCTCGGCAACCAGAGCAAACCCTTTTCCGGTTACAGTAAACATTGGACACAACCAAAACAACGGCGTTCATGCACAGGACAAGGCTGTCCGGCGCAGGTGTCAATGAGTAGAGTACCCACCGAGCTGCTTCTGAAGTCAGCCGTTCGCAACGATTCTTGGCCACGTACGTGACGAGAAGTGTGCCGGGGGTGCCTGGACGGTGCTGGTTGTGCCGGCGAGCCTCGTCAACTGTGGCATACAGCGACACTGCATCGTTGGGGGAGACTCCGGCCACGGCCCTGGATTTCAGTGAGAGAACGGCCGCCTTGGTCAGCTCCGCACGACTGAGGCGCTTTAGAAGTCCGAGGTAGCTTGGGTCCCCGTGATGACGGTGCGCCGTGGCTAAAACAACCGCACGTCTGCCCAAAAAGGCCTTCCAGACAACAGCACGGAAGGCAACGCTACCATTGAACATGCCCAGACCAGCCACAGGAGCGAGCTGCACGAAGTCGCCACAGAATAGTACCGTTAATCCCCCCATTGGAGCGGTGGGCGTGGGTCGGACAAAGGGGCACAGCCTATCCATAGCGTCCAGCAGAGCAGCGTCGAGCATTGAAATCTGGTCGATGACAAGAGACCGAGCCGCTCGAATGCGTCGGCGTGCTGGCACAGGAAGCAGAGAGACAACTTCAGAGGGCGACGCGCCGGTGGCAGTGGCCGCCACAGCACTTGGAACCAGTCCAAGCCACGAATGCAGCGTGAGCCCCGCCAAAAAGAAGGCCGCAATGCCTTTTGTTGCTCACATCCCCATAAATGGGTCCACTTCCAGGACTTGTTGTTTGACCGTCCTCAGCAAAGTCGCCTTTCCTGCCCCCGCAGAGCCCGTCACGAACACGTTTCTCTTCTGCAGCAACCGGGCCAGCATACAAGCAGCATACGGGTCGCCCGGTGGCAGACACGGTTGCGCTTTGCCCAAAACGGACCGCGATAGGCCTTTGGCACGGCCAACCGAGGAAGCGCCGACGACTCGAGTCCGTCGCGTAATGGGTGCTCTCACTCTGAGAGCAGCTCCACCGTCGCTCTACGAGCGAATTTCTCCGCGTCGATGGGAAGATGACGGCGTAAGGTGACGGCGTTGCATGCCGCGATGAAGCCCCCTGATCACGGGATGCGGTGAAGACGGCACCAGAAGCTGCCCTATCCGATCCGACTGGAATGGGCCAAGCCCCTGTGGGAGGACGAAGCGCAGGAGCCACAGAACGAGCAATCTCTATCGTAGAAAAGCACTGGAGGAAGACTGAGGTCTTGCAAAGGGAGATCAGTGCTACAAGCCCGTCTTGGTCAGGCACATGAGCGATTTAAAAGACCCGGGCCACACGACCGGCACTTGCGCGCACCGCACGCTCCGTAGTGCGTGCAGACGTAGGCACCCGTATGGATAGTGGACGCTGGTGCGCAGCGCTGGCGACCCAGCTAGTGGCGTCATCGGCGGAGTCAAACGCCATGACCTCCAAGCCGCCTTCTCGCCAGACGTGACGGGCGAGCGCATGACGAAGTTCACGTCTGGGGAGCTCCAAATCGCTCACGAGCGACGCGGACAGCGTACCCGGCCAACGGCATCCGATATATGGGGCAGACGCCGATGGTAAAGACGTGGACGGCGAGAGTGAAGACATCGTAGCTATTGTGGCTCGCTGCTCCTACTACACGTGCGTTTCGTACGCGGCGCGGTGCCAAGCGGGCCTACTTGTGCGCTTTCACGCCGAACCAGGTTGCAACAATATGGGACACACGCAGGAAAATGTCATATTCTACTTCATGTGACGAGAAGAACCCTGGCATCCTTTGAAACATGACAACGATGAAATCGCACGTGATTTCGGTTCAGGCTAACTTTTCGTGTCGAATCAGGCGCACCGTCAGCAATGGGCCCGGTGGCCCCGAAATACGGGCCTGCCTCCGGGCCCCGGGCCGAACGCGCGAGACACTGTCGAATATGAGTGGTAGACTATGCTGGGATCGGCACCCCGATCTTACCAAGATCCCTTCTTCCCCTACGATTCTGGCAGGATTCCCTTGCGTGTGTCAGACCCCTCCAGGGGGGCCCGATTGGGTGTTCCTCGCCTCGCGCCCCTCTAGGGGGCTCGTTTCGTGCGTGGCCCTCGGGCTCCCTGGACACCCACCCAAGGGGGCAGTCCCACGCTACCCCCCTAGGGGGGTGTTACGTGACTGTTCACGACCCGTCCCCGGCTCATGCCGGGGGCCGTGTCACCCCTGACAGGAGGTTTCCCCCACAGCGCTGCATCAATGCCCGCAGTCGGCGATTGACAAATAGTCACTCGATTCCGAGTTCTTATTTATCCAGAACCAATCTAAACCCTTGCATCGATCTTGGACTGCACACTTGTGTACCGCGTTGTTCGCGACTAGCATGTCCGTGCACCCCATTGGTTGTCGTGACGCAGTTGGGTGCCTCGTCCGAGTGGATTGATTCCAGTGAGATCCTCGGCATCGACCGAGAGACCTGACGGGAGGTGGACGGAGGCCGTTTGCCACCCGAATATCGCCCGGGGATGAGGGCATGAACTGGGATGATCTGTGGTCAACGATCCCGCAAAGACTGGGGCGTCAGCGACCACGGGAGACGGGTGGCGTGGATCTTGGATAAGCATTCTCTTCTCGGACAATAACTTCCGCTCTTTAATGGACTCTAACGCATGTGGTTGGGGAGAAATAGACATTTCCACGATTCAACAGGTTCCTGCAGAAGGCGTATTCGGATGACTCTGCGAGCGCAATACAAAGGAGAAGGAATGTCGCAAAAAATGCATCCACTTCGAGACGCGGAGAGTTTTCTAGTCCTGCCCAGATTGTCGCATAAACCGCCGTGTCACCCCAGCCCATAGAAACAGATAGGGACTCCTGCCCAGCTGACGCACACCATTGCTCTACTCTCACCCGGTGCCATGGTCATCCAGGAAAACACCCGAAGGCGCAAAGAGGGAGGAAGGAGGTGAAAACGCAGTTATTGTTGTTGTGGGGAAGCCGGGCCACGAGCGCCCCGCTGTCCCCTTAAGCTAACCGAGCAAGCGGTCCCAAATGGCCCAGAATCCTACGCAGTAGCCTCCCCATGGGGAGATCTGGGGATCTATATCAGTGTAACGCCCTACTGTAAAGCAGATCATTCAAGCAAATGTCACACAAATGCAAACGACCCACAATCAAGATCCCAACCAGAGAGAACGGCGCCACCTGTCCGAACCGGGGCGTGACACGCCATCCGCGTCTCCCGGAGCCACATCGACCTCCTTTCCGGCCAAGGGGCGTGGACCGGGCCGCGTACTGCGACATAGCTCCCTTCTCAGCGTGGACCGTCCCGGGCCAGGCCAGGCGGTTCCCCAACCGGAGCCTCGTCACGACCCCTCCGTTTCCCGTGGGTCTCGTGGGGTGGCGTGCGTGCCCAGACTACGTCCGTCTCGGTCTTGGGGCCGACCAGCTCCCCGCGCGTGTGTGGGCCTTGGGGGGGAGGAGGGTCGTCGCGTCTTTGGGCGCGGGTTGTCCAGGGTAAGAGCGAGGAGGAGGGTGCACGCCCGGGTGAGGGAGAGTCCAGACGTGCGTCCCCCCCCCCCTCCACCTTGTCTTGGTTCTCTGGTGCGCACATTATCCCCATGGGACCACTGACCAGGACCACAATCCCCAGTTCCCACCTTGACCCCTGGAGGAGGTCCGGCATTGGCGGGGGTCGCAGATACAAAGACAAGGCGTCCCAGACCAAGGCCAACGTCAAGATCAAGGCGTCCCAGACCAAGGCCAAGATGTCGTCTTCGGGGTCCGTGAAGGTAGCGCCGGCGTCGGTAGACCACTCTGAGGAGCACGACAGTTCTTCTGGCACTATCGCGGCGCCCGTCGGTGGGGTCATTTCGGGCGTGGCCTTGCCCGCGGCCAAGCCGGGCGACGCACCCCCGCCGAGTCTTCTGGCACCTGCCATGTTGGTGCGCCTGTACCGGGTTGTGGTGGGTATCGTTCCGGCGCCGCCCGAGGACAACAACACGGAAGAGCGCCTCCGGGGATTCCTGGACATGCGCCACAACCTGGCGCTGAGCTGGTCCCGGTTGCAGCGGCGGGGGTTCTTGACGCGTCTGGACACGACGGCGCTTGTGTCGGCTGACCGCGGGGCGGGGAAGGTTGTGCACTCCGCTCCAGGTCTCACTCTTGGGGCTGACCACGCACCTTGTGCCTCGGGTAGCGCCTGGGAGACGCGTCTTGCCTGTCTCCCGGATTTCTTGATCCGGGATCCCACCGTCCGCTATTACTCCATCATCTCTGCGCCGGTTATCCGCGCGCCGATTGAGGATGAGGACCCCGGGTGCTTGGCAGCGACGGTGTCCCGGGTGAAGGCCTTGGCCGCGCCGCCAGCGTACCCCACCCTGCTCTGCATGCCGATTCCGGGTCCTTACTTGCGTTCGCAGCCCATCGTGTCCCCGTCATCGCCGGCCAACTCCGAGCAGCGGGCGCGTCGCCAGGGCTTTCTTATCAGCTGGCACCACCAGGAGTTCTGGCGCCTTTCCCAGTGATGCGCACCCAGCTCTTCACGTCGGTGCCCACGTGGCTCGCTCAGATGAAGACCCCGATTGGGTTTGCTACTGGGGGCTTCTTGGTGGCGTACTACGCCCGGGATGAGATCTACCGGTCGTATCGGGACGCCAACTCTGTCACGATGGCCATCCGGGTGACCGAGGACTTGATGATGGCATGCAATCGCTGGTACTAGGAGGCGCGTGATGGCCGTTTCTGGTTGTTCTCGGAAGCCCTGTTTGGCTGGGTCAAGGAGCTCAAGCCGGAGGAGCTCGCCGGGGATGACCTCCCACGATGCCTTGCGCCGTCTTGACACCTCCCTCCGGCACCAGGATGGGTGGCTCACGGTGGTGACCCCACAAGATACCGACGGGGTCCACATTGTCATCCAGGATCCCCTTGACGCCGCGGCGTACTCGATCCCGGCGTCTTGCATGGCGGTCCCGCCGCAGGCGCCTCTGGGTCGCGGCCAAGGACCACTCGCGTCTGTCGGGGTCCCTTCGGCGTGGGCTTCCGCCGTGGCGCAACGAACCGGTGGTTCTGGCTCTTCGCCCTTGGGTGGTCTGCCCCTCCCGGGTCATGAACTGTTCCCGCCTCCCCGTGCTTCCCACCTCGCCAGCCCGGTGACCATCGCGACGACAGCTCCGTCTTCTCGGGCGGACCCTGCGACTCCCGTGGTGCGTACCGTGGCCCGTGTTGCGACGGCTTACCGCTTGTCGTTGGCCGCCGCGGTGCCCAGCTCACTCCTGTCGGATACCTCGGCGACACTGGGGTCGGAGGGCGAGGCCTGGCTGGAGCGTCTTGTCGGGCGCCTTCGTGGGGCGTCGGGTGGGTTTCCCAACAGCGTGCTCTTCGTCTCCATGGTCTACTTTCTTAGTGGCTTGCTAAGCGACCTGGTCTCCTGCTAGGAGACTCACCTGGTGGGGGACCCCGGTGCCCTGGAGGAGGTCCTGCAGGGATATTCCCGTGCTGGCGTGAACGACCAGCTCTGGCGCCTGCTGAACATCCACCAGCAGCGACAGGAGAACCACCCTCGGCGGATGGAGCAGGCCGGTACTTGGCGCGCCCGTGGGTCTGGCACCTGTGATCGTCGGAAGGAGGCCGCCGGAGCCAACGAGACTTGGTATCCGGATGCCCCGGGGAGTCCTTAGCATGGCACCGGTGGTGTCGGAAACCAGACTAGGGGTAGTGGCTGGTACGAGTCGCGTCCTCGGCCGAGCACCCCGTGTGAGGACACGCGTGGATATGGTCGCACATACGGGGGCCAGGATGGACCGTCCGGTTATGAGGGCCCGTCTGCGACCCGTCGTCGTCTGAAATGAGGCGCGGTGTCCCAGGTCGGTGACGGTCGTTTTAGGTAGCGAGAGCGTGCTTCGTGCTGGCCGGGGTAGCTCCCGGCCCCTTAGCGATGACTTAACTATGAGACGTAGTACTTTCATGAACGAGGGTTCGTTGTCTCTTGTCAGTCCTGTCACGCCTCCTGGGCGTCCTTTCCCGGTTCCGCCTTATCTAGGCCTGCGGGAGTAGCCCCTTGTGACGACAATTCCGGTACACCGCTGCCACCGGTAGGCGACCCGAGTGCTTCTAGGTGTCGTCGTCAGGCCCATAGCCAAACCAGTGGACAAGAAACCAGAGGACCCCCTCCTCGTCCCAGGTGCGGTCCACGAACCGCTCGAACACAAACTCGGACCCACCCGGTTGGAGCGCGTCTGGGACTGCCACTTACGGTTGCTTGGGTCTGTTCCCGGCGTCCTCCGGGCCCGCCAGCACTACGTGGTCGCCGCTAACGCGGTACGGCAGTCCGTCGTGGTCGAACAGGTAGGTTCTCCCGTCGGTCTCCAGCACCTCGTACGGTCCGGTCATCTCAGGGTCGCGCTTGTGCTTCCGGGCATGGTTACGCGGGTACACCCAGTCTCCACTGGTCACCGACACTCGCCGAGGGCGGACGCTCTTGTCATAGTCCCTCTTGGACCGTGCTTGTGTCTTGGCATTCGAGTCCCGTACTTGGGGGAGCAAGGCCTTGAGCGACTCCAGGAACGCGTCCCTGGCCTCGGCCACCGACTGGCTCGGGTCCGGCGTCATGCCGTCCGGCATCCGCTCATGGGAGAAGTTGCTCAGGCGCCGTGGGGTGACCAAGCCCATGGGGGCCACGCCCGTTTTCCGGTGTGGCCTCGAGTTGTACGCCAGCGCCGACACGGAGACGAGCTCGTCCCAGTTGTCCTGGTAGTCCTCGATGTGGTGCATGAACATGTCTACGAGGGTCTTGTTAAAGCACTCGACCTGGCCATTGGTCGGCGGGTGGTACGTGGACGTATACAGGTTCCGGATGCCCATCATGCTACACACACCCTGGAAGAACAGGGAGGCGAACTGGGGTCCGTTCTCCGTCAGGACTGTATCCGGGGGCCCATTCACGGAAATCCAATCCCGGCAGAACGCCGACGAGACGTTTGTCGGGGTGATTTCAGCCAGGAGGACGGCTTGTACCAGCTTGGAGAACCGGTCGACGATGATCAGGAGGAAGACGTTCCCAGTCTTGGTCTCTGTCAAGGGTCCGAGGAGGTCCATATACAAGCTCGCGAAGGAATCCGTCGCTGAATAACAACTTGAGCATCGCCGTGCGTCGCCTTGGTGCAATAATGTTTCGGGCACAAGACGCACAACTGGCCACCCAGTCGTACACGTCCGCGGCCATGGACTCTCTTTCAAGTCGGTGTAGTCAAGTGGGTGCGTTACTTTACTATGGCAGAGGTCGTGGGCCGTGTCCAGCCACCTAATGTACCCACGGCGGCCCCACGTCGGATCGTCGGGAAGGCCGCTATCGGAGCACACGCACGAGCCACAGTTCCCAGTGCGCGCGGGCCGCGGCGCACCTCCCAGGACGGGGCATGCACCTCCCCACACAAGTCCCCCCCCGAGCTTACCCCAGCAGAGTGTGCCCACTACGAGACCAACAAATCAACTACACACAAGTACAAAACACACATCAAGTGCATAGATAAATATACTAAATTGAGTCCCAATTCTCAACCTTGTAAGTATCCGTGCAATGGAATTGCTGAGCCATGCTCGACACTTCTCCCAATTACATTGTGATGGTTCCGGAGTCCTGATGCAAAGTGGCCCGGCTTTCGGCTTACAGATTGATTTGTCTTCCCGATCGCCGCTGCTGGGGCCCGGTCTGTGTCGGTACAGCCCACCTCGGGAAGCCAGATCAGTTTTGGGCTGTACTGATACAGAAGCGCCCCGCACGACTTGGCTGCGAAACGCGATGTGGGCCGAAAACCGCCCACCGCCAAGTCGACAATAGCCGACTCGGACAGCATCAGAGCAGCCGCCAGCCGACCGCCCTGCCGCAGCAAGCCGCGCAACCTCCGCACAGTCAACGCAAACCGCCGACATGGTAGAGACACATGAAGCTGGGCTGTACCAGTACAGCACCCCCCCACAGCACCCCCCCCGCCATGAAAAAAGAACAATATCCGCCAAGTCAATCACAGTCGACGAGGACAGCGTCGAAGAGTCCTTCAGCCGACCGCCCGGCCGCCAGAAGCCGCCCAACTGGCGCAAAGACGAAGCAAACCGCCGAGTTGGTGGAGCAGGGAGATCGGCTGTACAAGTACAGCTTTCCGCCATAACATCAATGTCCGCCAAGTCAGCCCCGGACGACGCGGACAGCATCCGAGAAGCCGTTAGCCGACAGCTCGACCGCCGCAGGCCACCCAGTCGACGTAAAGACGACGCAAACCGCTGCCTTTGTAGCGATGCAAGGCCCTGAGCTGTATCACTACAGCCTCAACGGCTACCGCCCCGCTGAAAAACGAATTGACGTGGTCGTCTAATGTGGATCGGAACGTCCGACGAAACGATCGATAAACATCGATTCGACCGTCCGCCCTTGACTTGTTCGGCTAAACTTCGACGTGATCGGCGAACTGCGGCACGAATCCGACTCGGGCTGTATCAGTACAGCCCGCCGACAATCGGATCCCGATTCCGAGGAGGGCTGTACTGATACAGCCCAGCCCCCGACTTTGCCGCAAACCGCCAAATCGACCCGAAGCCGTTCCGGGCCGCCGACACCGCCACTCCGCCGCCAACCGCCGTCCCCCCGGAGGGGGTTCAGCCCTGCGGCGCAGGACGTAGGGCCCGCATGCCGCTGCTCTTCGAAGTGCACAGTCCGAGCCAACGCCGATGACGCCCCGAAAAGTGGTGAGCACCGGCGCCCGCAGAGGCTTCGTCATGCCATCTGCCGGCATTTCTGCGCTGGGAACAGAGCATAATACGACCTCCCCACAGGCGACGTAGTCGCGCACCATGTGGTACGCAACGTCTAAGTGCTTGGTACGCCCGGTGGCTTCGGGTTTGCTGACCAAAGCGAGGCACGCCTGGTTGTCCTCCCCCATGGTCACGGCGTCCCCGTCGAAGCCCAGCTCCGACAGCAGCTTGCGCAGCCACAGCGCCTGCTTGGTCTCCATGGCGTCGGCGACGTTCTCGGCCTCGGCCGTTGACGTCGCCACAGTCGACTGGCGTTTGTTCGTCCACGATATCGGCCCGCCATTGAGGGTGAAGACAAAGCCCGTCGTCGACCGATGACCGTCATTATCGCCTGTCCAGTTTGCGTCAACGTACTTTTGGAGAGGCTTGTCGTCGCCGTACACGACCCCTAGGCGCGTGGCCCCGCGAACATATCGGAGCACCCCTCTGGCCGCGCGTATGTGGTCCTCCTCGGGGTATGACATGCAGCGGGACAGCACGCCCACGGCAAAGGCAATGTCCGGCCTCGTCGTCGTCGAGAGGTACAGAAAAGAGCCAAAAGGCTCGGCGTACCGGTTGCCCTCGGGCAGTAGATTCTCCCCAGTCTTGCGGAGCTTGGCATCTGACACCATGAGCGTCTTGTTAGGCGCAGACTTGTCCATCTGGAAAGCCTCCAGCAGGGAACTGACATTCCCCGGATTGCTCAGGGTGATCACCTTGGCGGCCCGATCTCGCATGACATTCATGTCAGTGAAGTCCTGGACCTCACCCATGTCGCGCACGTCGAAAGACGCCGACACCGAGGCCTCGACCATCTGGACCCCTGCGAGGCTTTCTCCAGCCACAATGAGATCGTCCACGTAGAAGAGGATGTAGACATGCCCGTGCACAGGGTGGCTCCTTGTGTAAAGGCACGGGTCCACCTTTGACCGGACCGCTCCAATGGCATTGCGCTCTTTGTTAAGCTTTATGTCCCACCATCGTCCCGCCTGTTTGGTCCCATTGAGAGCCGGGTTCAGACGGCGACATCATCTTCCTCCCCCGGCTCTGTTCCTTCCGGAAGCTTGATTCACATCTCCTTGTCCATCTTTGCGCTGACGCAGGCCGTATTCACATCCACGTGGTGAACTTCCCAGTCCTTGGCCGCCGCCACCGCGAAGAGCGCGCTTGTCGCGGCCGAGCTGGGCACTGGTGCCCATGTCTCATCAAAGTCGCGCCCCGGCACTTTGTTGAAGCCTTGCGCCACCAGCCGCGTCTTGTACCGAGTCATGTTGCCCTCAGAATTGTGCTTGATGTCGTACATGTACCGCGTTTTGAAAGCCTTACGCTTGTTGCTGCTCCTGGTTTTGGACCAGGTACCAAGCTTCTTGTGTGCGAGGTACTCTTCCTTCTCAGCAGCTTTCCAAAGCGGCCAGTCAGATCGCGCACCCACCTTCTTCGCATTGGCTGGCGCCTTCGTCAGGTCCCATCCCGACGGAGCTGCGCTCTTAGGGCCTTCTGCAACGAATGCCTTCGAGTAACGCTTTCACCAGGAAACCTGTGGTGCCGGCTTGCGCTTCGACCGCCGGAGCGCTTGCACCCCGTCGCCAACACTCTCTGTGATGGAGCCAGGCAGCACGTCGTGGCCATCATGAGCCGCCGCGTCCTCGCCGGCGTCATTTTCATAGCCATCTTCTGCGTCATGTACGGCAGCCTCGTCCGGCTCAACGTCACTCTCTGACGACTGTTGCGACGCATATTCGTCCCCGCTTGGGACTTCCGCGTCCAGCATGTCCATGGTGCTGTCCTCGTTGTCACCATCCGTCTGACCGGTCAGGAAAGGGGGGGAAGCAGGGCCAGGAACAGAGGTCTTCTTGATGGCTTTGCTTGAGGTCTCCTCTATGAGCACATTTCTGCGCTCAAAGACCTTGTTTGAGCCATCCTCTAGGATACGGTAGGCCCTTCCTTCAACAGTGTAGCCGACAAAACGGCCGACGTCGGTCCTGGGCTCCAGCTTTCGCTGCCGCTGCTTGCGCTTCAGAGCCCGTGCCCGGCTCGCCCAGACGCGAAATCCCTTCACGTCGGGGCGTCTCCCCGTGAGGGCTTCGAGCGGTGTCACATCTTGACCCGTCCTGGGGGATCGGTTGAGCACGAGGATGACAGATGACAAAGCATCAGCCCACAGCTCCTCCTCCGCTCCGGCGTGCATAAAAGCCGCACGGACGCGCTCCACGATGTACCGGCTGGCGAGCTCTGCCTTCCCGTTGTGCTGCGAAGCGTACGGCGCCGTCCTCTCGGACGTACTGCCTTTGTTCTTATACCAGGCTTGAAGGTCACAGCGCACGTACTCCTTGGAGCCATCGTGACGAACCCGCTTCACCCTGAGCTCAGTCGGTGTCTCCAGCTGCTTGATGCGGGCATTGAGGACATCCGGAACCATGCCCTTGTACTTGATGGGCGTCGCCGTGATAAACACATTGGAGTCTTCCATCAGAGTAACAAAGTAGGCAGAGCCGCCCAGCGACGCCGTCAACGGGCCATCAACGACCGAGTGAACCAAGTCGAACTTGGTGGTGGTCGTTGTCGAGCGATGACGCGGAGAACGCGCCATATTTCCGTGGACGCACGGCACGCATACAGTACCAGGCACGCGCTTGGCTTCAGATACCGTCGATGGAATCCCATAGACCACCCCAACCATCCGCTTGAGGTTCTCACAGCCCAAGTTGTTGAACCGGCGGTTTCACGTCTCTGCCGCGCCGTCCATGCGTGTGGAGGCGGCTCGGGCCGACGCCATGACCGGAGTCACCTTGAGCACGTAGTTCTCCGACTCGTTGACAGAGCCGACGACAGACGCGTTTCTCAAACTTCCGCTCGCGAGCACCGCGTCCCCATCACTGAGGATGTATCAGGCGTCGCCAAGGAACACCACGGCACCGCCGCAGCGGTCGACCGCTCGGACCGACAGAAGGTTGTCTGTCAGATCCGGCACAAGCATGGCCGCATCGAGGACCATGCGAGCCGTGGTGTTGCCGTTCCCTACGTTCATGGACGCGTATCCATGCCCCTTGATGGGCACCATGTGGCCGTCAGCTGGAGTGACCTTGGCCCCGCTCCCCGTCGTCTTGACGGTAAAACCCGCGTCCTGGGCGGCCATTTGGATGGTCGCACCCGAGTCTAACACGCAGGTCGAGGACCCTCTGATGCTCCCGGAAGCGTTGAGCTTCCCGGCCTGGCCTGCCGACGCAGCGTAGGCCAATGCGGCGCTGGGCGGTGCACCACCTCCACCGCCACCCTCACGACGCCCGCCATTTGGCTTTTTGTTGCCTTTGACATCGTCGGCCTTATTCTTGAGATATTCGCGCTTCATGTGCCCCTTCTGGTCGCAGTAGTGGCACACGACCGCACGCTTGTCCCACGGCTTCCTAGAAGCCGTTGCCGCAAATGCTGGCGACTTGTTGCCGGCCGCCGAGGACGACCGCCCATGGCTCCCCCGCTGCTCCACCGCAAGCAGCTTAGCGCTCACGTCAGCAATGTTTCGCTTCCCGTCCATTTTCTCTAGGACGGTCTTGATCATGTCACAGTCGGCCGTAAGGCCCGACAGGATCTGCAGGACAAGCGTGTTCTCGTCCACATGATGTCCGCGCACGGAGAGCTCTTGATAGATGCCCTTGGCGCGGGACGTGAACTTTATGATGTTCTCGTAGAGGCTCTTCTTGAGGTTGCTCAGCTCATGCATGCGCTGCAGCAGGCGTGCGTTGTCTCGCGCCTCAAAGATGTCCTTAAGCGCATTTCACGCCTCCTTTGCCGTACTGACCGCTTTCACCGAATAACGATGAACCGGCTTGGCCGACATCTGGATAGTCGCTAGGGCCGACTCGTTCATGAGGTCCCACGCCTCAGCTGCAACGTCGCTCTTGGCACCGCTCCCAGACGCGGGGCGGTCCGTCACGACCGCAGCCCAAACCTTCTCCTTCATCATCTGTGCACTGTAGTACACAGCTCAGACCATGTAGTCGTCGTTCAGCTGCGAGAAGCGAGGGCCAGCGTAGCGGCCGTACTCCGACATGACGGTGACGACCGCGCAAGGAGGCGAGACACTGACAACGTGGGAGACTATACCTGCCTTCCCCACGCCGTAACAGACGGCAACCCAACCAAGGTCGTCCCGCCAACAACGGCACGGACGACGTCGATGACAACCAGCGACACTGGGCCAATAACCGGTAAAGTCAGTGTGGTCAAGTGGGTGCATTACTTCACTATGGCAGAGGGCCTGGGCCGTGTCCAGCCACCTAATGTACCCCAGGCGGCCCCACGACGGGTCGTCGGGAAGCCCGCTGTCGGAGCACACGCACGTGCCACAGTTCTCAGTGTGCCCGGGTCGCGGCGCACCTCCCAGAACGGGGCATGCAATTCCCCACACAAGTCCCCCCTGAGCTCACCCCAGCAGAGAGTGCCCACTACGAGACCAACAAATCAACTACACACAAGTACAAAACATACAACAAAAGCAGAGGTAAATACCCAGAACTGAGTCCCAATTCTCAACCGGGTAAGTACCGGAGCAAAGGAATTGTTGAGCCATGTTCACCACTTCAGGTAGAAGTGGCGCCTGGTGGAGGCGTACATCCGGCTGACCCCAGGATGGCCGGCGCGCACCACGTTGTGTTCCAGACAGAGGAGGTCCTGGAACAGGATGAACGGGACGTAAACTTGGACAGCCCCGTCGAGGCGGGAAACATGCACGAGGAGCCCCTTCTTGGTCTCCGAAAAGCGTGAATGTTGGTTCTGGTCTATCTTATCCCGTAGATCTTGGCACCGCTGGTCCTCCTTCTGCGCGGCCAGCATGCGCGCGAGCGTGACCGGTTGTTCCTTGTCTCGCTCTTCGTAGTTCGGCGCCACCCAGCCACGGGAAGAGTCAGCCAGTGCGAGGCAGGTAACCTCTTCCGGGATGACGGACCGATCCGGTGCCAGCGTCGGGAGACACGACATGGCGTCGGCACAGTGGTGCTCCCTTCCTGGACTGGTGCATACCACGTACCGGAACTGCGACAACCGGAGGCGCCAGCGAGCGACACGTCCTTCGGCACTGTCCATGTTCATCAGACAGCGTAAACTGGAATGGTCTGTCCGGATCAGGAACTCTTGTCCCTCGAGGTAGGGGCGGAGAAGAAAACAGGCCCAGGCCACGGCCAAGCATTCTCGGTCGGTCGTGGAGTAGTTTCGCTCGGCCGGGATGATGCCCCGGCTATAGTGCCCCACCGGGAGGATGCTCTTGTCCGGTTGTTGCTGCAGGAGGGTACAGCCGACTTGGACGGCGCAGGCGTCGGTATCCAGGATGCAGAGACCCTCACGCAGGGGAAGCGCCAGGATTGGGGTCGAAGTCAAGCGCTCCTTGAGGTACGCGAAGGCCGCCAGCTGGACAGCATCCAGGGGAAGGAGCACGTGCGGGATATTTTTGGTGGTGAGCTTGGGCAGGGGTTTGGCGATGTGCGCGGAATCCTCGATAAAACGCCGGTACACGATACACATGCCCAGGAAGCTCTTGAGCTCCGTCTGGCTACGCGGGGGAAGCGCTTGCTGCAGGCTCTTGATGTTCTTCTGGTTCACCAGCAGCTGAGCTGGACGGACGACATGGGCCAGGTACTGGACATCTTGCTGGAGCAGGTGGCACTTGGAGGGCTTGAGGGAGACACCAGCCTTTTCCAGCTGGAGGAGGACTTCACGGAGGTGCCGGATGTGCTCGTCTACGGTCCGGGAGAAGACGACCACGTCGTCCAGGTACACAAGGCAGGTTTTCCACCGTGAACAGGACAAGATGATGTCAAGCGCCCGCTGGAGGGACGCTGGCGCGTTCAACAGACCATACGGGAGCCGGAGAAACCGGCGCAAGCACGTGTGAGACGTGAACGTCGTCTTTTCTCTGTCCTCAGCGGCCACCGGGATCTGCCAGCACCCGGCGTTACAGTCCAGGGTAGAGAACACCGTGACGTCGCCGAGGGAGTACAGGCAGTCTTCCATCCTCAGGATCGGGAACACATCCTTGACCTTGCGCTCGTTCAGCCGGCATTACTCCACACAGAACCGGAAGTGGCCATCTGGCTTGGGCACGACGACCACCGGGAAGGACCACTCGGCGTCCGAGGGCTCCATGACACCCAGGTCGAGAAAATATCTTGACCTGCTTCTCGATTTCCATGCGACGGTCTGGTCCAGCCCTGTATGGAGTCGAGTACACGGGCTTGGTAAGATGACTCGACCACGGCCAGAACCGGCGTCATGGGTCCTGCCCGACTAGAGGGTCGTGCCAGGTACATCTTGGGGGGGGTCGGCCGGAGTCGCTGGCGCGCCTTGACCTGTTCATGCTTGCCGTGGGTGAACGACGCGAGCTGCTGCAGGGTGTGCTCCGTGAACTGGAGGTTGTACTGCTGGGCGTCCACCTGCAAGTTTTTGGGTAGCCCCTGGATGAGCGACATCTTGAGCCGGTCCTCGCCGTACACGTTTCCGCAGGCCTCCCCCAGGTCCCGCAAATGGGCCGTGAAGGCACAAGGTCCGTCACGGGTGCCCAGGGAGGCGCCTTTCACGTCTGGCACGGCTTGGTTCAGGGTGATGGAGTCCGCGTAGTTCACCAGGAGCCAGTGCACCGCCTCAGGGAAGGATGCGACAGTCCGGCCAGGGATGTGCCCGGCCGTGTCAGGGGGGCTCTTGTTGAACGGACGGGCGGCTGCCCCGGTACGGAAGGAGCCGACCAGGTAGAGCGCCTTACCGTCCCAGACGTTACTATGGTTGCACGCCCAGACGAACCGGCGCACGAAGGAACAGATCTCGGCCGATTTGGTCCCATCAAAGCGAAGGCGGTCCGTGGAAACCCGTAGTTTATTCCGGTCTTGTGCAATACGTCGACGCATACTGCTCGTGCGGGTCTGGTTCTGGTTGTCCAGACGGTAGGAGTCCCAGTTGGTCACCGTGTTGAGCAGGTTGTCCCCGACCTTGTGAACAGGGATCTGGAAATCCACCAGTGCCCGAAGTACCGTTTCTTAGGCACTCCGGGAAGAGGAGTCACTCGGGGAAGACTGGGATCGACGACGCAGATAGCTGTGCCGGCTCCGGCGCGACTGACGCTCCCGGCGAGAGTCCCCACTTGTACTCCCTCCCGGTCCCCCGTCGTCACCTCCGCCTCCACCTGTCACCTTCCGGTTCCCTGACGGCCCCGTACCAGTGCTTCGGGTAGCCAGCATGCCGGATGTTAGCCCCGCGGTCAGCGTCTCGACCGCCCCAGCCATGTCCGCCCGGAGCTCCTCGCGGAGGCATTCCAGAAAAGAAAAAACGGCCGGAGAGGCAGCGATGTCAGGGGGGACACCGCTCGCATCCCGTCGACCCGAGATAGCTGGAGTAGGGGTGCACTCCTGCTTGCCCTTAGACGCGCCGGTGCCCGCCACCACGGTTCTAGGCATCTCGTTCTTGACGGCCGTCGTCATTCGGGAGGAACCACCAGGCCCAGCCACGTCAGCTGGCGTCGGCGGGGGCGGAACCAAACCCGTGGAGACAGGTATCCCAGCCCCAGCCGGAGCCGGGGGCGTGTCCGTCGACGTACGCCGGGGCGACGTCTCCCCCGGAGAGGACGTCGGGGTCGGCATAGTGGTCTCGGGCGCTCAACAACCAGGCGAACCGGGAGACACGTACGACAAAGAAAGAAGGGGTGGCAGCGAGGTACACTGTGGTAATCCAGAGACGAGTCGGGAGATTGTCATCCAGTCCGGGCAAGGCCACGAAGACGAGAGCTCACCCATTGCACGGCAGTGACAGCTCGTTACACGCGTACTGGCACCAGATGTCAACCATAAATCCCCTGCTGCTCCACCAACTTGTCCCATAAAACGCCTTGTCACCCAAGCCTACAGAAGCAGAGAGGGACACCTGCCCAGCTGCGGGAACCCACCCCCGCACCCTTTCTCCACTCTCGCCCGGTGACACGGTCACCCGGGAAAACACCCGAAGGCGCACAGAGGGAGGAAGGAGGTGAGAATGCAGTATTTTTTGTGGGGAAGCCGGGCCACGGGCGCCCCGCTGTCCCCTTAAGATACCCGAGCAAGTTGGCCCAAACGGCCCCAAATCCGACGCAGTAGCCTCCCCATAGGGAGATCTGGGGCTTCATGCCAGTGGACCGCCCTACTGTCACGCAGATAAATCAAGCAGTAAACACTCACATGAGAACGACCCAGAATCAATCAAGATATCAGCCAGCAAGGACAAGGCCACCTTTCCAATATGGGTCACGACATGTCAACGGAAACGATCGGCGACCCGCTGGCAACCGTCCCGGCCAGTGCCGCGGCCCGGCACCGCGTTATGCGACATTGACTTGCTTCTCCATACTAGCGTCTTCCGACCGCGTGAGCTTGGCGGCCTTGATGCTGCCCTGTCGGCGCAGGTACCCCTGATTGCGCGTGGTTGGGCATCTCGTGCTACCGATCTCACCGTCCTCGTCGGAAGAGTATTCCAGGTTCACGCTCGCGTTATCCGCCTTGTTGGCCGAGGCGCTGAACTTTTCAGATGGGCGCAGAACCCACCAGCACCCCATAAACTTGCAGTGCGCCAGTTTTTCTTTGCATTTGGAAGCCCTTCCTTTGCGCTTGTCCTCCTACCGGTCGTTGCGGATGGACTCGTAGATATCCAGCGAGCAGTACCGCGCGACACCACCGCTGGAGCTTTCCTCCTCAGTTAGGTGCCCAGTAGTTTTCACGGGCTTGACCACCAAGTCGTTAGAGTTTAAGGTGCTCACCCCCATGCAGATCTTCTTGAGCTGCTTCTCCAACGCGCTCACGTTGCGATTGACGCGAAGAATCCCCTTCTTGGTCATCAGGTCCGTCCACTTCGAGTGCACAGCTGCCCACAGCTGGTCCTTGGAGCGGCTTGTGGCAGTGACGGGGTCCTCGCTCACCTGCAGGTAGGCCCTACACAGCGGCACGCGGTCCTCGTCCGCCAATCTCATGCTGGAGCCCATGTACTTGGGCAGGTTGTAGGTCACTGCTGGAACGGTCGCGTGAGGTGAAGAGGGCCTTTGTGGGCAGGCTGGAACGGAGCGGGCACCGACGGCGCGGGCACCAGCACCAACGTCGGGGGGGGCGGGGCTTGGTGCCCGCCTACCACGTACAGAGGATGGCGAGCTGCCTCCTGAGGCGACGGCTGCGCCTTCGGATACGGGGCTGGGTGGCTGCAGACAAGGTACAGAAATTGGCGCGCTGGCTCCCGTGGCGTCGGCTGCGGCAGGAGCTGCAGCGGCGCGGGCAATAACATCAACGGCGACGGCGTGATTTGTGGCTGAGCGGTGGATAGCGCTCACTGGTACGCTTGCCCGCCGTTCAGCTTTCCGGGTGAGTCGCCGCTCCAGAGCGCCGGAGGGTGAAAGAGCGGATAGGACGGCGGCCCCCACGAGGAGGACCAGTTGCCGGAGCGGTCGTAAGCGCCAGCTGGCTGCGGCGCAGCAGCGTTTGAGTACCCGTGGGTGTACGAGGACGGGGGTGGCGGCGGCCACGGGCCGAACCAGCGCTCTTGGTGGTCAACCGAAGGCCCCTGCGGCCGACACCTTGAGTCGTCAGGCGGGCCGGCCGGTCGGCGCAGGGGCCTCCAGCAATGGGATCCGCGTGGGGGGGCCGCAGGTCGTCGTGGAAGGCCACACCGCGACGGGCCACCAGTGGGGCCCGCGTGGTCCGCGATGCGGGCTCCAACGCGGGGGGGGGGGGGGGGGGGGGGGGGGGGGGGTGTGGAGGCCCCGCTGGTAAACGAGTGGGCTGTGCCAAGGGGGGCCGCGTGGCGGGTCCGCTGGTCAACGAAGTGGGCTCCACGGACGGGGGTTATCGTCGCCGGCCTGAGGGCGATGACCGCCATCGTGGTCGACACGTCGACGCACACGTCGGCCGTCAGGATCGGCGTGGTCCGCGTCAAGGCCGATGCGGCGGGGGTAAGGATGGTAGAGCCGCCGTCGTTGTGTTGGAGGGAGGCAGCCGTCCATAAACGGCTGGCCGACACCACGACCCACAGGAGGGGACCAGGAAGGGCGGCGGGGTTGGGAGGGCCCAAAAGAGCGGGTCTGTGGGGGGGGGCGCCCGTCAATAGCGCTATCCTCTCTGTGAACATCACAGCCGGGGGACCGGGGGCGGGAAGAGTGGCAGGGTGGAGCGTACCGTTGAGGAGGTCGGTGGGGAGGGGGGGGGGCCTGCGTGGTGCCGTGCTCACACGGCCCTGCGCAGGTGCAAGGCGGAGAGGGCGGGGTGGCAGCGTGACCGTTGCGATTTCGTTGCGCTCGGCGTCGTGGTGTGTCGTGGGCGCCCTTCTCAAGCGTCATGAGAACGGTTCAAGACAGAGGGACGGGTGGGAGGGGCGGGTGGGAGGAAGGAGTCGGCGGGATGGCAGGCGGCGCACGCGCGCCAAATAACAGTCCTCCCACCACCTCAGCGTGAGTGCGCACACTGGGGAGACGCGTCCCAGCCACCCGCCCGATCCCACCTGCCGTCCGACGGCGGGTGAGCGAGTGTGGTGGGACTGCATCAGCATGCCCCCCCCCGCAGGGGCCCTGGCTGCCAACAACTGGTCGCGGATGAGTACCAACCAGGGCTCATGCATGTCCTTGTCCCACGTAAAGCCTGTCCACAGCCGCCGTGCCCGCCCGACAAAATCTGAATCGGGCGGGTGGGACGAGCCGGAGAGACCGGCCACCAGAGCCGGACCACGCCGACCAATTCATCGGCGGGGATCAGACGTACCCATGCCACACACGTAGGACGGCTGAGGGTCCGCTTGGCAAACGATTGACGGCTGAACGGCCGCGGAGCGGCCTTTGAGCAGTCGCGGCGCTGACTGCCGTGACACCGGCAGAGCCAGAGAGGGCGTCCGCGTGGGGGCCGTTCCAACGTCAAAAAGATGAAGAGTTTATCGCGTGACCGCCTGGCCACCCGTTCCCTGGCGACGCAGTGCGCAGGAGTATGCGCTCAGCGCTTTCCACCGTTCCAGTGGCCCACTCGCGCACGATCTCACCCGATCACGCGGGCCAAATGTTATCGACCATCGCGCATTTCGGACTGAAACAGGCAGTTTGTGACGTCGACTGGTTTCCAAGTGTGCAACTTTTGACGAACATTGTCAGTCCAGGACGTCAGATTTGTGCGTTTCACTTGTTCAGCCAATCACAGCCTCTCCCCCCAGTCTGTGCGGTTTTAAATATAATCCCTAGAGTGTCGACGGCGACGGCATCCGGCCTTATCCAACCTCGCAATGAGCCATCCGCATGATGTGGATCGCGCAAGTGACGACGCCCGTTCGCCGATTTTCCCGCCCAGCAGCCTACTGCTTATTGAATGCCCCGATCGGATCCTATTGAGACCGACGGGACTGTGAACCAGGAGATCGCATTCCGCCAAGGGCCGTCGATTCACTTGGGTGCTCGGTTCATGTCGTGGGCGTGACAGGTGTCGGCCAGGTCGTCCCATCGAATTCCCCTTTCTTCGACGTTGACATCGGTTTCGACGATAACAAGCGGCTTATCTGACGCTTGACAGCGACTTGGTGTTATCACCGCGACAATCTCGCACAGTTTCCCGGAACATTTTCAATGGCTTCGGTTCGTTCAGCGCTGACAGAGATCCTTTAGAGCCCACCCAACAAAGTCTGCCACATGTCCGACTGTGCGTACGTGTCAGAAACATGTTTCCCGAACGCTCCACGTTGTACCGATATCGGAAAATGTGAATATCGGAGAGTAGGAATCGAACCTGGGACCTACGAGATAGTAGTCTCGCGCGCTAGACCACTAGGCCACGGGTGTTTCATCCATGTCTGAAGCCAATTTCGGGGGGTCCAAATCCCCTAGTATTACGAATATCCACCCCGGGTAGGCCTGCCCCACCACCACCTTGTGCAACTAAAGTACCCAGATGCAGCGGCCGCCACAACCGCTACACAGCCCCCTACTTTAGATGCACAAGGTTGCAAGCCCTCTCGATCTGCAACTCCCGAGTTGCAGCAACGACAATCACCTATTCCCAGGCACCACAAAGCCAATCTTCCACGACCGGATCCGCATATGAGATTCGGGTGGCCCATAGCGACCTGCCCAGGACGCTACACCCTCAAATCAGAAATTGCGGATCCCCAGCTGATCCACCATAAATTGTAGCGGTTCTCAGCACCACCACTTTGGTTCGTCGTCCAGCCGAAGTGACCTCTTGATCAGCTCGGTCCGTCGAAGGAACTGCCCCGGAAATCGACCCGCAGCCCAGCCTTCCCCCAACGGGAGGAAAGGATCACGGCAAAGCCCAGGGGGGAGTCGTCGTCCAAAGCACAGTTGGTTTTCTCAAACGGCGGTGGGAACGACCTCCCCACTGTCAATAAACCCCTCCGCAACCCGAGCGCCAGCGGCCAAAGTAGCCACCCCAAATGCGCCAAACAGATAAATCCCTTCAAAGCGAGAAGTTCAAACCAGTAGTAGGGGGGTTGGGAAAACCACGAGGGAAAAACCCCGCCCCCGACCAGATCCGATCTCCCTGAGATTCGGACAGGTCATTCCCTTGCTGGCCCGGATCGGGATATTTTGGGGCCGCCCCGAGGGTGTGCTGTCCACAGCTGCGAGGCCGCGCCCCTTCCAGCCGAGGGACCCCCGACCGCCACACACGTGGCTCGCTTTCGGCTCTTGGGGTTGGGGACGGCTCCACCGCAGCGTCGGGCACCCCAAATCAGAGAAAGAAACCCCGAATCTAGTTGATCAGTGTCACATAAGCACACACAGACTCAGCGGGGAGAAAATGGGGGGTGTGGACCTTCTCCCTAATTCTCTGCACGATTTGGGGAGTCGGAGCTCTCCTCCCCATCTTGTTCAGCTCTCTCATTGGCTGGCGCTGCTTTGGCCCACGATCGAAATGCTTGTGTCGTGGCACCCGGCTCTTTTGAAAACGTCAGTGACAAACAATGCACTTTGTGTCGCGGGAGAGCGTTCTAGCGATCCCCGTTTGCATCGGTATCGCGACTGCTATGTACCGTCGCATCGAGCACGCGACCACAGGTGACCGTGCCTCCACCCCGGGATGCGACCGTTTCGGGGCACCAGCGGGGGGCATTGAAACGGTCTGCCGGGGGCGCGGGCGATTAGAAATCTTCTCTGTCCGTGCGCTGTGTTCTCAGTGGGGTGCTGGGGAGATCCGAGTGCAGGTGGCACCGTCAGCGCGGAGTCGTCGTCGTCGACGGCCATTCGGCGCCACCGTCGTCCCGACCGTCTTCTTCGCGAGAGGGAGGACCCTGTTGATTTGTCCGCAGACGCGATGCTGGAGGATCCAGAGGACCCACAATTTGCTTTGGCTGCTGCGGCACAGCTTCAGGCGTTGCTTCATTGTCGGGGGTGAGCATGTCGGTCTCGGGTGCACCGGCGGCCGCGATGTGTCGTATCTGTGCCGGGCTGCCGGCCGAATATGCGGCGTAACTTCCGCTCAGGTATGTGTGCTATTCTGAAATACTTTTTTTGTCTCAATGGGGATCCGCCTGTCTACAATGAGGGGGACCTTGAGCGTCAGTTCCACTTGCCGCGCAGCGCGCTTTTTCGTATATATAACGCCGTGAATGAAGGACCGACGTTTTTCATCGCAGCGCATCAACGCGACCGCCCGGCTCCAAGCTCACCCCTTGCAAAAGGTGGTTGGGGCTCTCCAAGTCATTGCGTGAGGGAAGGCGCCGGACATGACTGATAAATATGTGCGACTGTCCGCTTCAGCCATTGCTATGTCGGTGCGACAGTTGACGCGCTTTATTGAGGATGAGTTTGGGCCCTCAAATTTGCGTCTCGCCCCCACTGAAGAACTGCAGCGAGTTCTGACGCGAAATGCTGAAAGCGGGATGCCCGGTTGCATGGGATCCCTTGACTGCAGCCACTTTGAGTGGTGCAAATGCCCGAAGGCGTTCTCCGGCATGTACCAGAATCGCCACGGGAAGCGTTCCTTGGTGATGGAGACCGTTTGCGATGAGGACCTCTGGATTGGGCATTTGTTTGTGGGGTGTCCTGGATCTCTTAACGACCTCAACGTGATGCGTGTATTAACCGACTTGGAGAAGCCCTGCGGAATAATGTCGAACGACTCTATGCCGTTCTTACTGCCCGTTTTCACGTGGCGTTGCACCCTGCCAAGTACTCCACCGCTGAGGACATGGTCACCGTCACTAAGGCGGTGGCTATCCTGCACAGCATGGTCACCGAGAAGCGACGCGATGTGTCCCACACCCGTATGGCCGCCGGCAGTCAGGCGGCTGGCGGCGGCGGGGCGGCGGGTCCTGGCGGTGGGCATGGTGACGCCGCCGGCAGCGCCGGCGGCGGCAATGGACGAGCGGACGCCGCCGGCGGTCTTGGATCCGCCGGCGGCGATCTCGTTCTGGGGGTAGGGACTGGGGGCGCTACGCCGGCGGCCGCCGCCGGCGGTCAGGCGGCCGGCGGCGGCAACGTGGCAGCGGTTGTCGCAGGTGTGCACGGCCTCGCCGCCGGAAACACCGGCGGCGGCAACGGAGGCGCGGCCGCCGCAGGAGGTGATGCATCCGCCGGCGGTGGGCTGATTTCAGGTGGGGGGGCCGGAAGACTTGCAGCGCCCGCCGCCGCCACCAGTCAGACGGCCTGCGGCGGAGGCGGGGCAGTGGTACTCGCAAGTGTGCACGGCGGGGCCGCCAGCAACACCGGCGGCGGAAATGAAGGAGCGGCCGCCGCCGGCGGCCTCGGATCCGCCGATGGCGATTTTTTTCAAGCTGGGGGGGTTCGGGGAGGTGCGGCGGCGGCCGCCGCCGGCGGTCAGGCGGCTGGCGGCGGCGGGGAGGCGGGCGATGTCAGCGCGGAAGGCGTCGCCGCTGTAGAATCCGACGGCGGAAATGCGAGAGCGGCCGCTGGCCGAGGTGATGCATCCGCTCGCGGCGGTCTGGTTGCAGGTGGGGCGACTGGGAAAGTTGCGGCGCCGGCCGCTGCCGCCGGCGGTCAGGAGGCCGGTGGCGGCGGGGCGGCGGGCAATGTGGGCGCGCACGGCGCCGGCGGCGGAAACACCGATGGCGGCAATGGAGGCGCGTCCGCCGCCGGCGGTCTTGGATCCGCCGTCGGAGATTTAGTTCTATGTTGGGGGGCTCGGGGAGCTTCGGCGGCGGCCACCGCCGCCAGCGGTCATGCAGCGGGCGGCGGCGGCTTGGTGGGCGATGTTGGTTTGCACGGCGCCTCCGGCGGCAACGCCGCCGGCGGCAATGGAGGAGCGGCCGCCGCCGGATGTGATGCATCCTCCGGCGGTGGTTTGGCAGCCACTGGGGCGGCTGGAGGAGTTGCGGCTGCAGCCGGCGCCGCCGGTGGTCAGGCAGCCGAGAGCGGAGGCTCCGCCGCGGGGGGACAAGGCGTCAGAGCGGGCCGAGGTGCGGGGCTTTATCCCGCCGCTTGCTCCGGGGGTCAGGTGGCTGGCGGCGGTGGGACGGCGCGCGCTGTGGGTGTGCACGGCGCCGCCGGAGGCAGTTCTTGCGGAAAACATGGAGGAGCAGGCGCCGCCGCTGGTGGTGGATGCGCTGACCGCAGCTTGGCTGCCTGTGGACGAGATGACGGAGTTGTGGCGGTTGCTGCTGCCGCTGGTGGCATTCAGGCGGACGGCAGTGGTGTTGCGGGAATGCAGGACGATCGGGATGGGCTTGTGGGGGGCTGAGATCCCCCCCATGCCATTGCGCCCGCCATTGCGCCCGCAGCCGTTCTACCTATAGGCCCTTTTGGAAAAGCTTTAGGCGCTTGGGCAGCGACGCCGAGCGATCAGGAGCACCCGAGTCTGAGGCATGAACTGGCGGAGGACGTATTGTCGCACAGAGCAACGCTTTTGGAGCCGTACAGTCGTTCCAAAAAAAACCTAGCACTCAGTCGAGATCAAAAGAACCACCCGTATGTTCCTCGTTTCGCGTAAACGTGGCTGAGAACCAGTGACGTGTCAACGAACAATTCTCAAAGCCGCTTTTCTGTTCAAAGACTTCCGGTGCGCAGACACACGAGGCAGCACATGACAGCAATGAGCCCTCCATCGCTCGCTCTGGCCCTCCACAACGTGGAGCCGGGCCCGTCGGCCACTCTGGCTAGTATCCCACTGGGGGGCATTCCAGGGGTCACATGTCCCGTAGGAGCTTCAGAGCGCGGAGGCGGGCCCATCGGCCAATGTGGCTGACGGCCCAGTGCGAGGTGGACAGCGACCAGCCTATCTCCTCTTGCGCGCTATTTTGGGACGATGGCAAGTCCATTGCGAAATCATTGGGAATCGCCGCGTACCTTGATCCTGCTTTGATCCCTGAACAATGGCCCGACGGTCGAGATCACGGGCCCGCTCTCTGTCGCTCGAAATTGCATTCTGAAAGTTGTGACGAGCCGGGCGCATATGTCGACCGGACGACGGCGTCGCCGATCCGGTCCATGTAGCCACCGCGATCCGAGCCCCCCCCCCCCCCCCC
>Ga0209093_1000303_pt1 | contig 25825 bp, 30 predicted proteins | sample SidtaG_4_FD_187450 | JGI IMG/M metagenome (GOLD analysis project Ga0209093, IMG submission 187450) | Marine algal microbial communities from Sidmouth, United Kingdom - Sidmouth_Male1 metaG (SPAdes) (version 2) | ecosystem: Host-associated > Algae > Red algae > Unclassified | place: Sidmouth...
AAGAGGTAATTCTATTAGGAGGAGATTATGCAGTAGCCGTCGATATAAAGTACAGCGAAATATCAGGAGGAGGAAAATCAATGCTATTTGTTGTTGCTACTGGAACAGCGATAAAGACTGTTAAAAAATAAAAACCGCCTATAATACAGGTGGTTTTTTTAGTTGCTTATTTATTATTTATAATCGTCATAAATAAATAAGTATCTTTGAGTTATGGCAACTAGACTTTGTAAATTTAACTCCGTACAATACCATTTAATACATAAAAAAAAGTGTTTTTTTTTATAAAAGAGCCTAAAAGATGGGACAAAAGTAGCAGAGAAATAAAACAAAACAGCAGACGAAGTGCAAAACAAGGCAAGTTATCTAATACCTACGTTTATTATCAAGAAGCGAAAGAATACGCACACACATAAAATAAGTATAGGTCGGTGGTAAAACTTTATTCCTATCTGTTCACGTGTAGGAATTAACAGATATATAAAACAAGGTAATGTGTAAATGTTGAGTAGAGATAGAAATAATAACCCCTAAACAACTGACTTTCAACTATTTAGTAATTATATAAGTAGAGACGCCGACACTAAAATCATTTTATATCATTTTATTCTATTTTATCAAAATCATACACAAAACCCATTAAACAGTGAAGTTTCATGAGTTTTTATATCTAACAAATAAAATAAGGTACAATGCTATAAACAAAATACTGACTAAATGCTGACTAGATTTTATACCTTAGACCTTATATTAAAAATATAATGGCTACAATTAAATTCATAGTGCAAGGCAAATCTGACAACGCTTCAATATCCTTACGCTTATCAATAGATAAGACAAAATCTTTTAAAAGAACAACACAGGATATAGCATTAACCCAAAAGACTGGAGTACAACTACAAATTACCCAAAACTAAACAACCCAGATAACAAAAATCTAAAGACCTATTTAAGTGAATTAAAACTTCATGTTGAAAGAGCTTTAAACAAAAGCACTAGCAGTAAAACTAGTATAACATCTGAATGGCTAAAGAATCAGATTGATACTTTTCATGGAAAAGATAAACACTCTGAATTAAACTACCTTATTCCATTTACTGAATTCTATATAGAAGAGTTAAAAACTCAAAAGAAAGTTAGTGATAGCACACTTAAAAAGAGAATAACAATCAAAAATAAACTTATAGCTTTTGAAAAAGCAACAAAAAGAAAATATCTAATTAAAGATGTTCACTTAATCTTAAAAAGCAGTTTAATTGATTTTTTTAGAAAAAACGAAAAATTATCAGAAAGCACAATAGGTAAATACTTAAAAGAGATTAAGACTGTATGCCTAAGAGCCAAAACTCAGGGCATTGAAGTAAGCTATCAACTAGATAGTTTTAAAGGATTCAACACAATAGGATACAAAATAACCCTATCCCATACTGAACTAGAAAGGATAGCTAAACTCAATTATAAGGAGCCTATATTAGAAAACATAAAAGACTGGCTGATAATAGGATCTTACACCGGGCAAAGGGGCTAAGATTTTTTAAGAATGGAGAAATCAATGATTGAAGAAATTGAAAGCTATAAATTTATAGTTTTGACTCAACAAAAAACAAAGAAACAAGTACAAATACCAATCCACCCAATTGTTAAAAACATATTAGATAAAAGAGGTGGAGAATTCCCTAAAAAATTAAGCAACAATATTGAGAGTGCTAAGACTATTTTCAACATGAAGATTAAAGAAATCTGCAAAGATGCTAAAATAATAGAAATAACCGAAGGGAATCTCAAAGCCCCCAAAACCAACAGAATTAAAAAGGGAAATTATCCAAAATACAAACTAATAGCCTCCCATGTATGTAGAAGAAGTTTTGCTACAAACTTTTATGCACTAAAACAATACCCAACACCAATACTAATGAACATAACAGCTCACAGCACCGAAAAAATGTTTCTTGAATACATTGGTAAGAAACCAATAGATTACAGCTTACAACTGGCTAAAATATGGAATCCTACCGATTAATATCATCAACATCTAAGTTAGATAGTTGAGGGAATTACTTTTTGTTAAAAGCAACTCCCACAACTATCTAAATTAGATTATTTACTCTATAATAGGTTTTAGGGGTCTAATCTCTCTCTTTAAGACCTCATAATAAATTTTAATCAATTTATTATGAATACTAAACATTTCTTAAACCTCAATAAAAGAGATTTTAAACATCATCCACCGACAATATTTGGCAGTGCGACATTTTATTTTTCGAATCTAAATAATTCTGAGCTATGATGCAGAAAAATGACAGACTCCTATTAATAATGTTATGGATTTACAACCCTCGTAAAAACCGACCAAATGTATCAGATATAGTCGAAGCGTTTAAAGATGACGAACTAGACATATCTAGAAGAACTATTGAGAGAGACATACAATACCTTAAAAATAAAGGATTCGTCAAATACTCAAAAGACAAAAAAGGGTATGATAAAACTCAAAATATAGACCTAAACGAAATTAAAATATTTAGTAAAATTATTCAATAATCAAAATCAACTATGAAATCAGCAAAAAAATTAAACAGACTAACTTACAACCCTTTAACACTTCTATTCGGAGTAAATCATGCTTACCTTGGAAGAGTAACTACTTTTACTTTTAGATTATTTACAACAATAATTGTTCTAATATTTACAGCTATAGTTTTATCAAGTGAAAGACCCAATAAAGCTTTTATATTTCTAATAATCATATATATAAGCTATCTAATTATAGATAAAATTAGGATTAAAAAGCACCTTGATAAATACAACACTAAATTTCAAGAAGGATTAGATTTACTTAGAGATAAAGAGTTTTTTAGCGCATTTAAAAAATTCTTAAAGCTAGGAGGACTAAAAGAACCTATTTTTTACATAATTGAAAACGAACCTAGCCTACTGACAGATACAATGGCTGGAAATTTGAAAAAAGAGGACTTTCAGAAACTATGTAATATTGTAGAAAATAGAGATGTCGAGAGTATTATATCATTTGTTAAATCAACGATACTAAAAAACAAACTACTTAACAAATAATAACGAATAAGGTCTATTTTTTATTTAATAAAAAATAGACCTTATTTCTAGAACTCCTAAAACTAACATTTATGAAAAGAATAATTTTAATTATGGTCATTTTCTGTATTTCATGTAATACAGAAAAGCCTAATATGGGTATAAAATACAATGAAGAATCCAAGCTTATAGATATCTTAAATCAGCCTAAATACAAAGTATTAAAAGAAGATAAACAATATAACGAATACATTGAAGACTATATAAACACATGAGACAAAATAACTCTAGCAACAAAAGAATGTTCAAAGTTTTATGCTGATGAAGAATTATCCAAAGATGAAGAAGCCTCAATTGGAGACTTTTTTGGACTCATTGGTTCTGCAACATCTACTGGAATTCATTTAATGGCATCTAGTAATATTGACGACTTAAATGAAATAGAAAAAAAGATTTACAGCCAATACTCAAAATCTAAAATTCAGCTAGCTAAAAACTTTAAGCAAGAGCTTAAGACAAAAATCTATAAAGCTTTAGAAATATCCTCCGCTAGTGTTGAATATAAATTAAAACCAAAACACCACCAAATAAACTATTGATCAATAAACAAATACATAAAAGAAGACACTTCTTTAAAAAACAAAATCACAAACATCGCAGAAGACATGGATGAGTTCATCATGAAGTCATATCTATTTAGAAGGCAACTATATACTAGTTATTTTTGTGGGTTTGAAACACAAACAGACTCAATCTACAACTATTCATCGAAAATTATGGAAAAACAACTGACACTTAATAAAACATATTACTCCAAAGCAGATGATTATTTCAATTTATTAAATAAAGTAACAAAAAACTCCCTTTCAATTAATAAAGACATTCTTGAAAACAAAAACTTATGGAGTAAAGAAAAGATTGAATCTATAAATTTCATACTTAATGATATTGTAAAGAGAACAAATCTTGAGGTAACTATAACAAGTCAAATACTTACACCTAATATTGTTACAAAAGTTAACAACTTTAAATTTTAAAAAGAACCTAATTAAGCTTTCATAACCTTATTCAAAAAAGAATAAATTATGAACAGTGAAAGACACCTAAAAAATATTATTATTGAAGTTATCACTTTAATTTTTATATACCAGCAAGCAAAAAAGAAAAAGAGAAAGTGATATCACTTTTTCTTTTTATATTTCAAAAAATATAAGTCAAACACTTACAATAAAGTGGAATAGTTCGGGGAACTACCTATTACTTATAGATAAAAGACAAAACCCCGAACTATTCCACTTAAATATTGATGAAAAAATAAAAAATCATGCACTACGAAAAAGATGTCAATGGGCATATTCGTTTTGTCGATAGAGAATTTAATTACCCTAAAAAAGAGATGGAATGGATTACTGGTTACTTAGATATATTCGAATATTGTGAATCAAAAACAGCTTACTTAATCGGTCATGTTCATACACGTCGAAATCTACTATTATACTATTGTAAGATATTTAATATAGAATATCTATATGTTTATATCCCCTATGAAGAACTAATCGACGATAAAATTTTCTTTGACAAAAAATTAGCAATATCTAATAGAACTCTAAACAAAGAGCTAAGCTTCTATTTTCAGGATATAGCAAGATACACAATAAAGCACGGATTTTGCTCTAAGGAGGTTATTGACATCATCGTCAATCCTATTGTTGATACTATTGACATTTATTCGATTGAAAAAACTGTTAATAGAACCATAGAATACCTTCTAACACAAACCAACACTAAAGCAAGTAAGGAAGATAAATTTTTTATAAAAAAATTAAAAAAAAGTTTGAAGATAAAAAAAACAAACCCTACACTAGATAATTCAAAAAAAAAGAGATTTAGAACCTCTCTACGAGTCTAAAAAAAAAGAAACAAACCAAACAGAACCAAACACCATAAAACACACTAAAAACCCCTTAAAAGAAGCGTCAGATAAAGTAGACGAGCTACTTACAACAACAGAAGCTGCAGAATTACTAAAAGTAACGAAACAAACTATATATAATAAACGAAAAGCTAATTTAATTACAGCTTATGGGACTGGAAGCAGTATTCGTTATAAAAAATCTGAATTATTAGAATCTTTAAAGAAACTAGACTAGACACCATAAAGCCGACTAAATACTGACTAAAGAAAGTAATAAAAAACCCTAAATAACTGATTTAAAACCAGATAGGGTTTTAATTTATGGAGACGCCGAGTATTTTCACTATTATTTGTTAATATAAAAAATTGTTCTACATTCCTTATAAACAAAGGGATTTGAGCATATTTCAATAGTCAAACATTCGTTTAAACTATATTTAGATATAACATTTTTGTCAACTAAATTGTCAACTGCTCAGAATCTTATTTTTTATTAAAATAATTTTCCATGAAACACACATTTTTTTTAAAACAGCCAAAACATGACAAAGAGACACTGATTTTATTTAGTTGCTACTTTAAAAATGAAAGAAAAAAGTTAGTCTATTCCACAAAAGAAACTATTCATCCTTCTCAATGGGATTTTAAAAACAATCAACCTATTAAAAAGGGGAAAAACAGATCTTTATACTCTGCAAGTATAAGATCTAAACTAGATAAATTCTCTACTTGTTTTGAAAAGACAGTTATCTTTTGCAATCAATCAGAAATCAACTTTACAAGCTCTTATTTAAAAGAGAAATTTGATGTTGAATTTAATGTCATTTCTAAAACTAAAAGTTTTTTTAACACCTACGATGAGTTTACGAAAGAGCAAATTAAAAGACAACTTTGGCAAAGCTCCACAATTAAAAGATATCAGAATATTAAAAACATTTTATCTGAGTTTCAAAAAAAGAAACGATACAACTTAGATTTCAACAACATCAATCCAAAATTTTTAACAGAATTCACCGACTTTTGTTACATCAATAAAAAACACTCAACAAATACATTTTCTAGAAATCTAGGACTTGTTATTACTTTTTTAAACTGGTCTTTAAAAAACAAACACACATTCAATACTGATTTTAAAGATTTTAAAAAACCTCAAAGAGTCTTAACTAGACAAGAAGTCCTTACCAAAGAAGATATTGAACGCATATATCACCATGTTTTTGAAACTGAAAAAGAAGAAAAAACAAAAGATTTATTCATACTACAATGTCTTACTGGAGTTAGATATGAAGACGTACATAATATTGGAAAAGCGAATACATTTGAAAATTATATACTGGTTAAAGATGGAAAAGACCCCACAAAACCCGAGAGACACGTTCCACTACTTCCGATAGCCAAAAGTATATTAGAAAAATATGATTACGTGCTTCCTCCTAGAGCTAATCAAAAGCAAAATGATTACATAAAAGATATACTAAAAAAGCTAGGCTATACTAAAGAAGTAGAATACACAGTAGCCAAAGGCTCTAAACATATAAAATACACCGAACCCTTTTATAAACGAATTTCTACACATACTGCAAGAAGATCTTATATAACAATCATGAGAAATCACGGCATTGCTGACAAGACAATTATGAGTATTTCTGGTCATAAAGACATTAGAACTTTTAATATGTACCATCAAGTAGACAATAAGACTAGAGTTGATGCTGTTAATAGTGTATTTAGATAATTACAAAAGGGTATTAACTAAATAAGTTATTAGTTAGTACCCTTTAAATTTAGAACATAATGACTCTAATCACATTATTAATATTATCTCAAAGTTCCTCCTCCTCCATTCATAGCTCTTAATCCAGTATGTTTTACAAGATCATGAATAGAAGTTTCAACACAATCCAGATATCCATTTTCTTGATGATGCCAAGTATAACCAGGAACAGAGTTATTAGAAACTGGATTTGTTTTTCTACCTAACATTTCTTTTACTTGCTTTTCACTAAAATTCTTTCTTAAATCTGGTGATCTCCTTAGTTGATTTTGAAACTTCATAAAAGCTAGATCAAATTGTTTTTTATCAGAAAGCAACATTATATGTTCTGGTAATTTTGTTCTATAAACTCTAGGTAATTTTGGAAAAACACCTTTTATCTTGATCCCGTTAGGCAATTCAATTATTTTCGTTTCAAAGAGAACACCTTTGACTTTCTTACCTGCATACTTATCGTTAATTGTTCTTAAAACTAATGGGATCTCTCTAGAACGATGTCTTTTTAACAAATCCAAATCTCTTCTATATTTTGGCCCCATTTCCATAAGATCAACATACGACTTAGTCAATCCATTTTTTCTTAAATCATTAAAAAAAGTAGGATTTTTAAGATAATCCGCAACTATCAATCTATTACGGCTTATATCTCCTGGCTGTACATGTGCTAGAATATCTATAACAGTTCCCTTTCCATGTTGTTTTAAAAATTGCTTGCTATGATAATCATTTTTACCCAAACGTCTTGCTATTGCCTTAACAAGATCCTCATCTGTGTATTTACTTAAAACCTTTTTATTACTAACAATATTAGTAATGTACAATCTGCTTTTAAGTAGTGTTTTTGAATTTTTAAAAGTCTTTTTAGTAGTTCTCTTAATCCCAGTTACACCAAATTTCTTAGCGGTAGTTAATACAGACTTTACAACTTTAGATTTATTTTGAGAAGATGAACTTAGCGTCAAAAACAAAAAAAACACAATAATTATTACCTTCATCTTATTCTTTTATTTTTTAAATAATCTATTATATCTAATCTATCGTCATCAAATTTCCCATCAATATATCCTTCTGTATAAAATTCTGTTTTAATATCTGTTATATGATCTATATATAAATCAAGAGCAAGTGACGAAACTTCAACAAAACCAACAGCTGTTAATAAAATAGGGTTTACAGTAACTAAGAGAGCAGCTGCGTCAACAGCTCCAGAACCATTTTCAACTAAAGCTATTTGTTTTTTAAGAGCCTCTGATTCTTCTGCAATATTTTTTATTTTTTTTAATATGGTTCCCTTTACTCTTCCTTGGACTTTAGCATCAGGTAAAAAAGATACATCACAACCATAATCTCTTAACAATCTATTAATTTCATCAAACATTAACTGATACTCAAAATCTAATTCAATTTCTCTATCTGACAATTTATATTCTAAATCGGAAAGTGCATCAATTTTATAAAAGTTGTACTTCAATGGTGGTAAAATATCTTTTTGGCCTTCTATAGCAATGAAAGTTCCCTTTGTATATTCAAATTCACCTTGAACATGTTCTTTAAATTTCTCTTTAAACTTCATGAATAGGCCGTTTATCTTATTTATTAAAACAACCTTTTTATTTTCTGTTTTTTTATTATCTAAATCGTAAACTCCTAGTAATTGCGAATACAAACAATTACACGTAAAAAAGAAAAATAATACAAATATTTTTTTATTTTTCATTGTAGTAATATTTTTCAAAAACATGATAATTCTCCGCTTCTACTTCCCATAAAAAGGAATCATTCTTAAAGTCTAAATCACACTCTTTAAACTCTGGCTCACTTGTATCAAATTCATAATTTTCATTATATGTTATTTCTTCCACTGGAGAGTCTTTAAAATAATTGGCTTGTCCTACTCTAGTTATTCTTCTTACACTTATAATTTCTTTAATTATTTCAATCTTTCCCACATCCATCTTAAACAAATAAACATAGTTATCCGTCTTTACAACTAATTGCTTAACATTCTTATCTAATATATTTTCAAAATTAAAATGTCTCACTTTAGTAGAATTTTTTGATTTTAATTCTGCATGAGTTGAAACCCAAATCTCTTGAATTTCATCATCATTATATGTTAAAAATTTTATTTTATCAGATATTTTATTTTTCAATTGTTCTCCTGAATAAATAAAATTATTAGTTTCTCTTTCTATTAACGACCTATTCCCTTTTAAAGAAAAAATTAAACATTCTCTATCCGTATAGAGCTTTAAAGTAGATCCTCCAATATATTCGATAGTTCCCTCTCCATCAAAGTTATAATTAGGCAATTGAATCTTAACCTTAAATTTAAAAGAAGATGTTAAAAGTGATTTAAATATTATTTGTTGATTTCCTTTAGTAATTTCAATTGATTTTAAGTCTCCATTTAATAAAGTATTAGACTTTATATCAAATTCTTCATCAAAAATGATTTTAAGATTCATTTCGCTACTAACAACACTATTATTCAAACTAAAAAAATATGAAGTTAAATTATAAACTTTCTCTATTTCATCATTTAATAATTCTTTAGTTACATTTTTTACCTTTACACCAGACTTATTAATATTTTTTTTTGAAGAAGAGTATATATTTTTTGTACTATTCCATACTTTATTAAAAGTACTGTTCTCTTGAGAAAAAGAAATACTAGATATTGTTATAAATAAAAATAAAAATTTAGTCTTCATTTGTCTTTTTTTTAAGCAGCTAATTTATATAATCAATATGACTATTTCTCAATCGAATCTGTTAAATAGTCAATTCCATTTTTCAATATACAACCAATTCTTTGTCTAGCCTCTAGAGCGTTTAAAAAAAATTACATCTCAAATTTACCAAGGCAGAAACGTTAAATAATGTCGGTTAAATTAATGTCTTTTTATAATTTCTTTTAAATCTGCTTTAAACTGAATTCTTAACCACATTGGCTCTAAAACTTCTATTAAAGGAGCGTACATGAATAGGTGTTGCTTAAACTCATAATTAATAAATATGCTATATTCAAACACCGAATGAGTTTCTTTTTTTTCTATTTCTTTTTGACTGTGGTGTAATGGCAAAGACCTAAAATTGTCAGGTTGAGATCCAAATGCTTTTATTTTTACACTAATCCGATTAGGATACTCATTGTTCATTAATCTCATATCTACACCTAACATATTCTTAAACTTATAATAGACTTCATCAAAATCTAAAACTTGTTTTTCTTTTTCTCCTGTTGTTAAATCAGATATTCTATCCAGACCAAAAATTCTTAGAGCTTCTTTATCCATGTCATAAGCTATTAAGTACCATCTTTTTTGGTATTCTTTTACCAAGAGAGGATTTACATTTCTATAAGAGATATCTTTAAAATTTGTGCTATATTTAAAATGTAATGTTCGTTTTTTGTGTAGTGCCTCTAAAATAGATTTTAAATAACCCGATCCTTTAAATCTCACGTCCTTATTAGCACTTACAATAAATTGATTTTGTTTATGTTTAATAGAAGTATTATTTAATTCGTCTGCAACAGTTTGAGCAAAACCTAAAAGAGTAATATAGTGATCTACTTCATCTAAATTTGCTAGACTATTCATTACATAAGTTTTAGACTCATAAGAATATTCAATAAATAGATTATCAGTTAATTCTTTAATATAACGTTGAATAGTTCTTTCAGAAACATACAAATCGTTATCTATCAACAGGTCTTCTATACTCTTAAAAGAAAGTCCATTTAAAGATTCTTTAATAGCTAAGGTTATTAGTCTTATAGATCTCGATTTTTTCGATTCGGTATTTTTGCTTTTGGTCGACATACTGTTTTTTTAGTTCTTCAACAAATTTAGAAACCTAAGTACGCCATTAAGCGTCGTACTTAAAAAGAATAATCTATATAATTATAATCATTAAAAAAAGTAAATAATACATACTTACATACGACCAATTTTGGCGTAGTATGTCTTTTAAATTTGTGTTAAACTAAAAACATAAATCATGAAACATTTAACAATTATTTTTCTGCTTATATTTAAGCTTTCTTATTCTCAGTGGACTTCATTAGGAGTTAATGGGTTTTCAGACTCAGCTATTAACAATTCAATAGTAAGACTCGATAATAATGGTATTACCTATGTAGTAATTAAAGACGCTACTACTTCTTTAATTTCTGTAAAAAAACACAATGGTACTTCCTGGGACGATGTTGGAGAGTCATCTATAACAACAACAGCCATAGAAGATATGGATTTTGAAATAGATTCTGATGGAGTACTTTATATAGCTTATAATATTCCTTCTTTATCTTATAAATTAAAAGTGGATAAGTTTGATGGTACTAATTGGACAACAGTATTACAAGATTCTAGATATTATGAAGTCGAATTAGAAATATACAACAATAGAACTTTATTTATTACCGGTAATGATACCAACGGCTACTTAAAAGGCCTTCAATACTCATTGGCGACATCAAGTGTAAATTATTTTGAAACTACAAATTCAAGAGGATCACACATATCAACTACACTAAGAAAAGGATCTTCTCAACACTATGTAGCTTATAGAGATTCTAACGCAACTAATAGACTTACTGTTAAAAGAGTATCACCTAACGGCTGGGATGTTATTAAACACGTTGGTATTACATATACTGGAAACACAAGTATTGGAGTCACAAGTGATAATAAAATATACGTATCATGTAGTAATGGGACATTTACAACAATCGCATCTTACGAACATAGCCCATCAATATGGACTCAAACAGATTCTTATACATACAAAGCTAATTTTTCTAGCCTAGCAATAATAGACGATGTACCATACGTATCCTATTCACACTTAGATACTACAACTAATAAATATTATAATAAGGTAACCAAATTCGTAAACAACAATTGGGAACTAATAGGACAATCTGTTAATGAAACTTCAAATACAAAAACTAGTCTAGTTAGTAATAACAATAAACTCTATACAAGCTATACTGATGTTAACAATGCTAATAAAGTATCAGTAAAATCTTATGATCTCGATATTACTCTGTCAACATCAAAAATAAACACTAATAATTTAGCCATTCTGGTCATCAACAATAAAATAGTTTCAAACCTGAAAAACATTACGATAAGAGTATTCTCTATTGCTGGAAAGCAAGTTGACAACTCTAACTTAAATCCTGGAGTCTATTTAGTATTAGTCAATGATAATAAAGGAAATATAAAATATTTTAAAATACATGTAAACTAAATAGGAACACAACAAGAAATGATACTATTACGAGTTTTTTTAAAGTATTACTTTAAGGAGTAGTTAGAAATTAATCTGATATGATGTATTTCTACCTGCTCCCAAAACTTTAAAAACACCTAATTCTAATAAGTTTTGTAAATCCCTTGTCGCTGTTGCTTTAGATGTTTTTGTTATTCCTATGTACTTTTTAGCAGTCATCCCTCCTTCAAAACCATCAACACCTTCATCTAACATTCTACGAATTACTTTTAGCTGTCTTTCGTTTAATGTAGATTGATATTTATCGAACAACTTCGTTTTTTTCAAAGTAAAATCTATCAGACTTTCAGAGAAATCTAAAGCTTGTAAAATTATATCTATAAAAAAAACAAGCAAATTTGTAATTTCATTACTTCTTTGCCCATCTTCTAACTCTTTGTAATACTGTTTTTTACGCTGTTCAATACAAGTAGATAAACTTATTAGTAACGGAGCGTCTACCGTTTGTAACAATGCCTTTTAAGCAATTGCTCTTCCTATTCTACCATTTCCATCTTCAAACGGATGAATACTTTCAAAATAAAGATGCGCTATTGCCGATCTAATAGGAGCATATTTTATGGTTCTTGAACCGTTTGGAGCGGTATCATTGAACCAGGAAATAAAGCCTTCCATTTCATTAGGAACATTTTTAGATGCAGGAGCCTCAAAATGTATTATTTCTCTCCCACTAGCTCCAGATACTACTTGCATAGGTTCTGCATGACTTCTCCAAACTCCTACATTTATATTAGTTTCATGTAACAAGAGTTGTTTGTGCCATTTAAACAAAACCTCTTTAGTAAGCGGTTCTTTAAAAGTATTTTGTACATCTGCTACAAGCTCTCCAATACCTTTAGCTCTATCATCTTTTACATTTTCGGGAGTAATGTTAAGCTTTAAGTTATTACGCACAGATGACATTACATCTTTTCTACTTAAATATTCACCTTCAATTTCAGAGGTCTTAATAGCTTCTGAAACCAAAACATTTATTAAAGTTTGGGTGTGATACTCCTTAGGTAAAGCCTTTACAACCCCTTGTATTCGTCCTGTTTTTTCGGCAAAACTATACAAAAAATCCTCTAGTATATCTTTATCAAAATAAAATTGAGTCCAGTCTTTTTGTTGCCAATTGTATTTCATGAGCCGATTACTTTATCTATTCAAATCAAATATAACAAAAAAATGAGCCGATTAATGTTTTTAATCAGCTCATTTCTATTTTGTGATAATTAAACTTCAGCTATAAATACATAATTAAAACATAAAGACAATTTTAATAAAATGCTATAATTAAAAGTCCTCGAAAAATCTACATTTAATAAAAAAAGTAGAATAGCCTTAATTTTTTTACAATATCCCTGCTCTCAATAAAGGTTACTCATGACTATTTTAAACACCAAACCATGAATGATACACTGGAACACAGCAACAAGTAGATAATTAAGACTAAAGCTGATGCGTAATGGCTGTTTTTGAAAAAAATAAAACACTAAAATATAGACGTTAAAAAAACAAATATTACAAGCCTAAGTAGACTAACTGTAATTAGCTAAAAAGAGTATACAGGGACAATATTATCATCAATGATATAAACATAATAGAATCTGCAATTGACATTCTAGTTCTTTCTTTCTTTAAAGCAAGAACTAGAATATAAGAAAACAATAACAATACAGAACCAATTGTCAGGGATACTAATATATATTCTTTAGTTGATTTTGCTGTTTTAAACATCTCAACATTTGCCATGACAAATGACAAAATTGCTGTAAAAACACCTAATATTGATATTGATTCAATTTTATTACTACTAATTTCTTGAGCTAAACTATCAACTGTATTCTTTATTTTTTTTTCAGAAGACTCTAATTTATGAACTTCTTTATCAAATTGTTTAATAATTTCATAACTATTCATCGTATTATTAGCATCCGAAAGCAATATTTCAAATTCTAAATTTGTTTTAAAAGAAGGTGCAGGAAGTACAAAAGAAGATGCATAGTACATTTTAGGAAGCTTATCGCTAGGAGTTTCAACTAAACATTCATGATATGGTAATGAAGATATATAATTAAAATATTTTTTTGACCAAAGTAATTTTCTATTGGACTCTTTAATAATTTTATCTATTTCTTTAATATCTAATTCAATTTCTGTCTCATACTTTTTCTTCTCCTTTACGTCAAGCTTTAAATACTTATCAACTCTTTTTAAAAGACAATCAAGATACTTACTGTCTGAAAAAAAATTATAATTTCTAAAAACATTTTCATGGATATCCATTTCTTTTTTCAATAATTTGATACTCAAATATTCTTCATTATTAAATAAATCATCATTAGGTAAATCAACAAGAAAAGAGAAATAATTATTTAAACTATAAGCATATATTTTTTTATAACAATGTATTTCATCAGTTTCTGAACTTATTAAACTTTTAGTCCTACTAACTATAGTTTTAATTTTATCCTTATCTTTGACTATATCCTTGCAGTACTTCAGTAAGATATGAATTTCAAAAACACTCAAACTCTCAACATCTCTTGTATATAAATCTTCGGATAATTCTCTAATTTTTAATCCCCAATTATCATTTATTTCATAATGATTTTCTAAATAATCTTTCCATTTATCTAATTTATTATTATTAAATAATTTTTTATTATTAGTATTCTCAAGGCTAATTGTCTTTCCATAAATAATAACTCTTCTAGACTCTGAATCTCGTATAGATCTTGCTTCCCATTTATATTTTAAAAAGGATATTTTTCGCAACACATTATCAGTAAAATCAGAATGAGCCATTAATCGACCTATTTTGTTTTCTATTCTCAATAAAACTTTATACTGCTCAATTGATTCGTTGAAAAAAAAATCTAAAGAATTTAATCCCAAAAACAAGCCAAACAATTGAACTTTTTCAGATACATTCTGAAAAATACCTTTCTTTTTGGCTAAAGATCTAAACTCATAAAAGGTTGATGTTTCAATTATTTCAAGTGGTACACTTGATTTTACACTATTATATATTGAATCAATAAAAGATTGATACATCTCAAGTAATATACTATAAGCCTTACGGATATATGTTATCCCATCTTGTATACGATATAAATCATCATCATCGAGTTCTACAAGAGTCATTACATCTTGCAGCTTTATGTCAATAATTTTTTTAGACTCTAATAATAAATCTTTCAAGGAGTGATTAATCACATAATCCCCCCTTAACAACGATACACAAAAGTTATCAAATAAATCATCAAAAAAAAAGCTTAATTTTTCTAATAAACATTCTACATCAGAACTTTGATCATTAGTAACATCTAATTCTTTAATATTTTTTATAAAAAAGTCTTTATTTAACATTTTAATTTCTCTATAAATAAAAGAAATGTTCTTCACCTTTAATGGCACTTACAGGGATGTCTTCACTGTATCTTTCATTACTTCTAGCAATAGAATAATAATGTTGCCATGAATACCACTTATGACTTAACTCAACTAAATCAAAGGCACTAATCGAGAACAATTCCTGGTTTATATCTAATAAAGCAGTAATTGAATTATCTATTTTAAACTTTAAATCAGTATTAACATTTTCAATGATTTGGTTAGTATTAAGTATCTTAGAACACTTATTATTTATAACAATATTATTGAAATCCTTATTTTTCAGATAACCATAAATATTCGTTTCTACATGACCAAAAGGCAAAGCTTTGAATTTGTTGAAAACATTATCTAGAAGAGAATCCCCTTCTTTATAATCATAATAAGACACTGCAGATGTAAAAAACAACAACTTCATTACTTTTAACAAACTAAAATCATTTGTTTCTAAAGAATTGTTTACGCTCAACACTTTAAGCAAAAAGTATTCAAAAGCACTTTTTTTTATCTGCTCAGTAATAGGGATTTCCATGTTCCAAATTTACAAAAAGTTAATCTTCTTTTCCATATTAAAAGAAAAATCATAGTATTTTAGTATTTTTCACTAATAACTACAACACAGTTAACAACTTATGCTTCGTTCATACATCTAGACTTTATGTACAAAATAACTTCATTTGTATGCTAAAAAATCAGACATAACTACGATACTTAAAATATTTACATGAAATATATATTTATGGCTTTCAAACAATTTTCTTCTATTTTAATCCACTCTCTTTCTAATTACTTTATTTTATTCACAGATAAAATACAAGCTTTAAACACCATGACACCTCCTGTTCAAAAGCATATCTTAATAATTCTTCACTAGTTACTTTTTGAATCTTCCATATTTTATTCTCAAGCTTAATGTCAATGTTTTTAGTTTTTGGTTTAGGATACTTAACATAATCCTTTTCCATATAAAATTTTAACACCTCTAAATTCCCACCTTTTTGTAGACCGAAATCTATAAATACATCCTTGGTATAATCCACCTTAAACGAAGCTCTTTTTTCCTTTCTTAAAGGAGACAAATACATACCATATAATGATCTATAATTTCTTTCAGGGTATATATTTAACGACTCTAAATATGTTTTAATATTCGTATTTTTTGATGAATTGATGAATTAAACAGTTAAAATACTTTATACCAGATAATTAACCCTCATTAAAAAGCTCATCAGTATAGTATCAAATTCATCATTTTGATGAAAATTTAAGGTTTTGATGACTTTGATGAGGGAATGATGACAAATTGATGACATGTAAACACTTAGTAATAAGTTTACTACATACAAAACTCATCATTTCATCAATAATGAATTGATTTTCTTACGATTTAAAGTAAAATATCGTCCTTTTGAATTTGTTTCGGCATACGAAAAATTAGATATGATTGTAAACGAAACATAGGACAATGTATTTGCTACTGGTGTTAACCCCCAATCTTTTTTAAGTATAGATCTAAGCCTGTTGGGGGGCAAGTTCAATTTGAAAAATTTACAGACATTTAAAAGTTCCTTTACCGTAAATTGTATTTCATCTTTATCAAAATAATCTAACACATCCAATAAAGCATAAAGAAGCTCCTTGTCTTCGGTTTGATTACTTCTTGATTTAACTTTTAACAAAGCTTCTGTCTCTAAATCTTTAGGAGAAAACCACATTCTAGTTTTCTTTTCAGTAAAATACTCTCTATTCAATAAAAAGAATAGAAAAGCAGGAATTTCACTAAATAATTTATCTTCGAAATTATAATCTCGTTGTTCTATCTTTGGTATTTTTCTTACCCAAAATCTTGTTTCTTCTTTATCAATTTCTATAAAAGAATCTTCTCTATTTGAACATATCAAAAACTTTCCAAAGAATAGACTCTCAAAACGATCCCTACCCTTTGCTTCAACATTATGAATATTAGACGTAGATAAATATTTAAAATTTCTCCACAATGTCTTTCCTAATTGTAGAAGGCTCATCTAAAGCAAGCAATATTTTACCAGACCAATCATTATTAAAATTACTAGATAACGAATGATTATCTAAAAAATTCATATTGAATCCGTAAATCTCTTTTAGCCATTTTAAAAAAGTACTCTTACCAGTTTCTCTCTCATTTGACACTAATGATAGGATCGGTAAAAACTGTAATGGTTCAAGATATATTAATTTTAAATAATCAAAACCTAGCTCTAGTTGAGCTCCAAAAATATGTTTAAGAAACTTTAGTGTATTCGGAAATATTCCCTCTATTGATAAATAACTTAATTTTTGATACGTATTGTAACAAGACCCGTAAAAAGGTTCATAATTAATATGATCAGGTATTGCTCTTTTTATATTAAATTTCTGGATTTGAGATAAAGCCGTTTTTGAAAAATCGTTCTTAAAAATTGCCTCATTCCAATATATTAATTCTTTATAGTGTTTCCCTGAGTAATTAATATGTTCAATAACTTTAAAATAATTAATTCCTATTCTAATATAAGATGTTGTTGTATCTTCGCTTTGCAAAACACGAAGACTCTCTTTATACTTCTCGAAAGTAGTAGGAGAGTTTTTTTCTTTCATCCCCATACTAAGAAATTCTTTTGTATCTAAACTCTTTTATCGTTCCATCATTTTTGTAAACTTCTGAATGAGCTATCAGTTTTTTCCCTCCAACAAGAGTCTCTTTAATCATTCCTTTTTTGATGTAAGTACGAACTGTCTGGATATCCACCCTAATGATATCTGAAGTCTCTTTTGTGGTATAAAGTTTGGATAAAAACCCATTCTTTATTGTTTCTAAAATTAAACTTTGTTGGGATTTTACTTGGTCTATTTCTTTTAGAATAGCACCAAAAGGATCTACATAATTACTCATGATTTATTAATTTAAAATTCATGAGGCAATTATATTAAATCAGTTGTTTAACTATTGGCTTTACTGGTCTCAAGAGTGGTTTCAGGTTTAATTACATCCAAAATCGATAATTTATCATAAAAATCAGCATCATTTTCCGTAGTACCATAGTTAAATTTCTTCCTAAAATGACTTAGAGTAATCCTTACATCAAAAAGCTTTTCTGTCATAGGATGTAAAGAATTTTTCACTCCACCATTATCTTGAATAAATTTATGATTGATCACTCCTAAATCATTTAATTTAAGAACGAATACACCGTAATTTGCAGGTTTTTTATAAAGTTCATCACAAAACCTATTACTATTGATGTCATAAATTTTATATTTAATCAATAAATTTAATAATGGTTTCCTATATTCCTTCTTAATACAATTTTTAAAAAAATCTGTTTCTAAAAGCGAACTATCTTCGTTTGATGTAGTAGAAAGATTATCTAAAGTAACAGGTGTTATAGTTTCATTAACCAAATATTGATTGTCTTCTTCAATTTTATTATTATCATCACTTTCTACTTTAGGCTCTTTATCAAAAACTGAAATTAAATAAGGTAACACGTCATCAATTTTTTGAATTAGAGAACTATAATTAGAGTTCTTAGGTGTATACTCTTTTTGAATATAATCTTGTAAAGCTTCATTTAATAGATTAATGAAGTTTGGAGATGATAACATAAAGCCTGAATTCATTAACTGATCGAATTTCTGACTGTGTAAGAAACTATAATCAACATTATTATTTAACTCTATACCTAATCTTTTTTGAGCTTTATTTTTTTTAATCTGTTTATTAATTCTCTTCTGAATATAATCATACCTATTAATCAAAAGCTGTGTATGGTATTTTGTATTTAACGATTTTATGCTCGATGAAAAATTAGAAAGGTTATAATTCATAATGATTGGTTATATTTGACTATAACATTCATCAAACATTAAACCAAAAAAGAAGAAACTGAGATTTTAAAATTGTCAACCAAATTGTCAACTAAAAATAAAAACCCCTATAAACACTAGGTTCATAAGGGTTAATTGTGGAGACGCCGAGAATCGAACTCGGGTCCAAACGAGCAATCGCGTAGCTTTCTACATGCATAGTTTTTATCAAATTTTCGGCAAAAAGCTAGTCAAAAACAACTTACTTGATGCTTAACTTATTGAATTTCGAAAATACAGCTAAGTAATATATTTTCTATTTAGACTTTTACGACATCTCTAAATTGCACGCGGTCTATCAGCGCTGGCATGAGATGCATAGCTTGCTCACCTTGTGAGCCTAGGCCTTATCGTACTATTAATTCAGATAATTAGGCAGCCATGGCGAAAGATTCTTCACCGTTTGTTTGTTTAGAACCTCGATTTACGAGAATGAGTTCTATCTCTCGGCATGCTTACTAGTTAACTGACCTCGCTGTCAAAACCAGTCGTCCCCATAATTTCAAAGAAGATTACAAATGTATATATTTATACTTACAAAATATATACCTATCCTTATTAAATGAATAATTTATCAAATCAAGAATATCTTATCAAATTAGCTAATACAAAAATGCCATTTGGCAAATACAAAGGCTACGATTTAATTAATTTGCCTGAGCATTATATTGTATGGTATAAAAACAAAGGGTTTCCTGCAGGAACACTTGGTAATATGATGGGCTTAGTTTATGAATTGCAACTAAATGGGTTGGAAGATTTGATTCGTAACATAAAGAAACAAGACTAGTGAAAACACAGGCCTTGTTTCTATAAAATCTTGTTTTTATAAATTCGCTGTAATTCCAACAGCAAATGAAGTTGATTTAGCTACATTACCACAAGACTATGCAGTGGATAAAAAAGATATTACAAAGTATTGATCACTTTTCTAATAGCAGATAAATCCGTTAATAATTTTTCTAAATATTGAATATCTAACATATTTGCTCCGTCAGATTTTGCGTTTGAAGGATCAAAATGAGTTTCTATAAACAAACCATCTACACCTGCAGCAATACCTGCTCTAGCAATCGTTCCAATCATATCAGGCCTACCGCCTGTAACCCCACTTGTTTGATTAGGTTGTTGTAAAGAATGTGTTACATCTAATATGGTTGGTGCAAATTCTCTCATTTCAGGAATCCCTCTGAAATCGACCACCATATCTTGATAACCAAACATCGTACCTCTATCCGTAATCCAAGCTTTTTCAGAACCTGCATCTTTTACCTTTTGTACGGCATGTTGCATAGCTCCAGGACTCATAAATTGTCCTTTCTTTAAATTCACTACTTTCCTTGTTTTCGCTGCCGCTACCACTAAATCTGTTTGACGTACTAAAAATGCAGGAATTTGTAGTACATCTACATATTCGGCAGCTTTTTCAGCATCCGATATTTCATGAATATCTGTAACAGTAGGCACATCAAATGTTTCTGAAACTTTGCGTAATATTTTTAAAGCTTTTTCATCACCAATTCCTGTAAAACTGTCAACACGAGAACGGTTTGCTTTTTTAAAACTTCCTTTAAATACATAAGGAATGTTTAATTTATCAGTGATTTTAACTACTTGCTCCGCAATTCTCATTGCCATATCTTCACTTTCAATAGCACAAGGCCCTGCTAATAAAAAAAAGTTATCGCTGTTTGCGTGTTTAATTTTCGGGATTAGGTTTAAGTCCATTTCTTATTTATTTCGTGTCTCCAAATATACGTTTTTTAAAAATGTTTATTTGTTGAGTTGTTTATGCAAACAAATAAACTACGATAAACTATTTTACCTCTATTTGTATTCCTTTACTGTGACTACTAAACTCTGGTGTATACATACTTTGTAAGGTTGTAATTCCGTTACTAAACATCCCTTTATGACTGACTCTTACATCATATTCAAAAACGTACACACCTTTTTTTATTTTATCAAAAAAGAAATGCGTTGCCGTATCTTTTGTACTTTGATAATAGCCCAAACCATCTTGCCATTTGTGTTTAGACAACACTTCTACAGGTTCCAAACCAGAAGCTCTCATGTCTTTCATATGTACAAATTCCATAGTTCTATCTGTAGAAATCTCTATTCTAACCGTTAACAAATCTCCAACTTTTAGAGGTGTTTTATTATTCAACTCTTGGAGCTCTAGACCTGCATCTATATTTTTTTTCACAAATACTTCTTTTCTGATTTTTAATGGAGTTTCTGCTCATTTAATTTTATCTAAATCCTCAAAATATTGCCAATACAAACCACCCCAAGCAACACCTTTCTCTTTTTTGGTTAGCGTTACCGTAGCCATTGCTGGTGTAATTTCATCTGCTTTCCATGTCGTTTTAAAGTAACCTGTTCCTGCTTCTATTTTAACTGCTGCCATTCTGCTTTTCTCCAAAGGTTTTTCTCCAATCCTAACCTCAACAACATCTTGTACAGACAACCAATCCGACCCTTGTAACAACAACGCATACACAGCCTCTGACGTAGCCTTTGTTGTTTTCCATTGTTGGGTTTGTTTGTTTTTTAACAACCATTGTTTTAATTCATCTACAAACAGATTGTTTTTTTCTACTTCTGAAAACACTTCTATCAATAAACTTTGGGTTACAATAGGATCTTTATACCAATACCATCCTGGTTTGTTTTCTTTCCAGTACCTCCCCATTTCTTCATTTAAAACACTATTTTCTTGTAACGATTTTATAATTTGTTGTGCTAAAACAGTTCTTTGGTTTCTATGATGAATTAACGCCAACAAGCCTTTATTGTACAACGATTGTTCTTTCCAATACTTAACCGCTTGTTGTGTATAATAATCAACCGCAGCTTTTACTTCTTTACGTTGATTGTGCTTATTGTTAAAACTTAATACGTACAAATACTGCAATTGTGTGCTACTCAAATGCTTTTTTGCCAAATATGCTTTTGCTTTTCTTGCTCCTTCTTTTTTACTTTTTGACTCTTTGCTAATAGCATTAGCTTTGTTTAATAAATAAGCATGATCTTCAACCATTTTCTGATCTAAAAACGTTTGTGCTTTGTCTACTATTTTGACTATTTTTTTATTCTTTATTTCTACACCCAATTGCTGTAAATGTGCAAAGCCTTGGACAATATGTTGGGTAATGTATCTATTTGCGTAATTTGAGCCTTTGAACCACGGAAAGCCTCCAGAATGCATTTGCATTTTCTCTAATTTTTTGATAGCACTCTCTAAATTTTGCTCCATTTTAGACAAATCAAACAACAAGGCAATTCTTTTCTTTTGTTCTGTTTCCGATTGTGCATCTCTTAACCAAGGAGTTTCTTGAATAATGATAGATTTTAATTCCTGATTCTTTTCTAAATTACTCTCCATAGCTTCTGAACTAGACCAACTCTTAAAAACCTCTTTAATGTTTGGATTAGAATTTACAATATGACTTGCTAGTTGGTTGGCATAATACCTAGCAAAAGTTTGCTCTGCACACTCATACGGATATTCCATTAAATAAGGCAAAGCTTGCACAGCATACCAAGCTGGGTTGGACGTAATTTCCAAACTTACCTGATGATGTTTTAAAGTATTAGATTGATTGTTTTTTAATCTGTCTAAAGTAAAGGTTTTGGTTTGTCCTTCGTTTACCCACAACGGTAGTGTTTCAGTAACCAACATTCTATTAGACAGTACTAGTAACACATTTTGCTCTCCATCAGAAAAATAATTGCTGGCCGCTACAATTTTGTATTGTACAGCAGATACATTCTCTGGAATTTGCAAATCCCAAGAAACAGAAGTATTTCCTTTTTTATTTACTGAAAAAGATTGACTTGCTTGGTTAGCTGGATTCAAGTTGTTACCGCAACAAACGTTGCTATTTAAAAGATACTACTAAGCTACAACTTTGAGTTCAGAATTCAATATTTCTTTAGGAGTTTTATATGCTATAATTTTACACGACCTTGTTGTGACTCTCCTGCTAAATTGGCAATTTTTGCACTTAATCTAATTGCATCTCCTTCTCTTAAAAAACGTGGAGCATTGGGTATTACCATCAGTTGTTTTTGTGTAACTGTACTTAAAGCCTTATAACCAGTGTGCAATTTTTTGTTATGAGCCAACAATTGTAATTTACAACGTGTTAAATCTTCTGGCATACTAAACTCAAAAGATACCTCTCCTTTTTTGTTAGTTCTTAATTGCGGAAAGAAAAAGGCTGTTTCGTTAAAATTAGTTCTAGCTTTTACACTGTTTAAAACTTGATATAAGACTTTACTTAATTCCTTTTCTTTTGGTTTGTCTATACTCATGAAATTAACAGCGTCCTCTATCTTAGCTTCTGTCGATTCAATCATTACTTCGTCTAGTACCATAGAACTTGACCTATTCACTCTACTTTTTGATACTATATTATCCTCTACTTTCATAAACCTTTCAGGAGATGGAGGTGGCGGCGGTACAACAGGCATAATTCCATTCTTTACTTTTAAAGAATCATACAACATATTTAAATACTCTCTATTCTTCCATCTGCTATTATCCATACTAAACCCAAACCAATTAAATTTTTCAATACTCAAATGATGGTTGTAGTAATAATTATTTGAATATGGAGTTACTTGAAAATATTGTTTGTTAAAACTTCCATTCTCAGAAACATTGTAATAAGTTCTATATGTAGTTTTCTCAATCGGTTTAAAACTCCAAGCATGTGGTTTGAACTGATCTAAAGAAGCATCGTACATAGAAGCCAAAACCTCAGCTGCAACCTTGTCTTTCTGTGCTCCTTTTATTTTAAAGCTCCATTTTTATTTGGTTCCAGGTTCTAACAAATCTCTAAACGTACGTGTTTCTATACTTAGATTTGTAGGTTTATGAGGAACAGAAACATACTTCACTCCACTATCCATGCTGTTTAAATTTACCCAATGCCATTTGATAGCAAAACCTCCTCTATCTTGCTCTGTAATTGGAATTTTTAAGGTTTTAATTTCATCACTCAAATGAATTTGATGCGTTGAAACAGTCTTGTGATTTTTTTCTATTTCTAAAAAAACGGTCATATCCTTAGAGGCAGAACCTATAGAAACAATGGCAACATCTTTGGGCTGATAAATACTCTGATCCATAAAGACCATAAATAGTTTTTTATCCGCCACTTTCTTTGCCCTTTTATCAAAAACAGAAACTACTCGCTCGTCTTTTACTTTTTGTCCCCAATGGTCTTGTGTTTCGGCTACCATTATATAAGCACCTGTTTGCCATTTTTTAGGCCTCCCTAGTACTACTTCTTTTGATTCTCCTGTATCAAAACTTTTTTTATAGACTATATCTCCTTTTTGCCACTGCTTAGGACTAGATAGATATTCAAAATTCTCGTTTGGAAACTTTGTTTTATAATCTAATATAATCGGCTGATCTGGAGCTATCCAATCTGTTTTTCTTTGTGGATGCTTAGGAGCTATCAACTTATATATTTTTAACACCCCAACTACAGGTAAAAAATCTCCATTTAAATTTTTACTCTCTAATAAAATTTGATTTTTATCCTCAGAAACTTCAATTTTATCTTTTGATTGTATTGCTAAGTTTAAAGAATGATACCCTACTGCCACCTCTGTTTCTGTACTTCTAGTTTCGCCATTTACATCGGTTACATCTGCATATACAGTGTAATAAAATGTAGGCTGATTTTTTTTAGACACACTAGCATCAGGAATCGCTTTAAAAGAAATTGTATAATTCCCATCAGTATCTGTTTTGGTTTCTCCTTGTTCTATTTCTTGGCTATTGTTTGGAGTAGGAATCCACCAACACCAACGTGGGTAACGTGCTTTCCTAACAACCCTATAAACTACTTTAGCATCTGTTATGGTGCTGCCTGCCAAAGCCGTAGCTATTCCTTTTACCTTTACAGTATCATTTACTTTAAAAATTCCTTTTACAGGTTCAAAAGAAGTTTTAAACTTCGGTCGTTTATATTCTTCTACACTAATCGAATTGGTATACGCTGCTTTATTTATTCCATTTATAAAAACCTTAAAATTGTACCTCCCTGTTAGTCCGCTTAAAGGCAATTGAAATGTTGAAGCAGCAGTACCAAATTCATTCAAATACAATTGTATTTTTTTCACTTCTTGCCTATTAACATCATACAATCCAACCTCAACGCTTTGGTTTTCTAATGCCTTTGTTTGCTATCCGTATTTTTCTAATACTATAGTTTTAAAATGTACCGTTTGTCCTGGCCTGTATATACTTCTTGTCCGTAAACACATGTGCCTTTTGGATAGATTTTATCTTGTTTTTAGTTTCTTTTCTACCTCTGTTTACATAAATATTATAAAATACAGCTGTATCACTAAGCGTAATTATAATTCCATTGAGGTCAGTATTTAATTACGTATCTTATATCTCACTAAATAGGTATTATTATGGATATTTTTAAAGGACAAAACCTTCTAGAGTTTTCAGATCAGTTCAAAACAGATGAAAACTGTAAGCAATA
>Ga0209093_1000304_pt1 | contig 25795 bp, 28 predicted proteins | sample SidtaG_4_FD_187450 | JGI IMG/M metagenome (GOLD analysis project Ga0209093, IMG submission 187450) | Marine algal microbial communities from Sidmouth, United Kingdom - Sidmouth_Male1 metaG (SPAdes) (version 2) | ecosystem: Host-associated > Algae > Red algae > Unclassified | place: Sidmouth...
CCCCGTCGCACAGTCGCACGCCCACCCCGACGGGGAACACGGGGCGGCGGCGCAGGTGGTCGGGGTGCCCGCCGCCCGCACCGCCGCCGCCCCCGTCGGGCCGTACAAGCACGTCCGGCGGGCGCCGCCGACCGTCAACGTGGCCGGCGCGCAGTGGCAGGCGGTGGGGGTGTAGAGGCAGCCGCCGCCGCCGCCGCCGCCGCTCGCCGGTGGGGGCGGACCGACGGGCAGCCGCGCGGCGGGCACGGCGGCGGCGGCGCGGCTCGGCGGCGGCGGCGGCGGCTCGGGGGGCCACCCCCCCCCCTCGGGCCCCGCCCGCGAGCGGCGGATGAGGAGGAGGCGGACGACGCGGAGGTCCGCGCCGAGGGCCACCCCGTACGCGGCGCCGCTCGCGTCGGCGAGGAGCACGTCGACCCGGTCGTCCGCGTCGCCCAACACCGCCCCGTCGACGGCCGAGACGGCCACGCCGAGGCGCCCGCCGCGGCGGAGGAGCCACCCGCCGCCGTCGCCGCCGGCGCCGACCGTCAGCACCGTGCCCGCCGTCGCCACCCAGGTCGGCCAGCGGCCGTCGCGGGGCGCCGCCGCCGCGGGGCGGAGGGCGAGAAAGTAGACGGCCCCGTCGTTGGCCGCCGCGCCGGGCGCGCCCACAATCGCCACGGGGCCGTGGTCGCCGCCGCCGCCGCCGCCGCCGCTGGCGCCGCCGCCGCCGCCGGCGGCCGACACACCCGCGACGGCGGCGCCAAACGCGTCGGCAGGGGCGGGGTCGAGGAGCAGACTCACGTTGATGGGCGTCAGGTGCACCACCGACGACGCCGCGTCGGGTGGCATGTAGGCGACCGAGACGGTCGACGCGGCCGGGTGGCCATTGACCATCTCGGCCTGCCCGTCGCCGTTGAGGTCACCGAGGGAGGCGCCGAGTACCTCCCCGTCAACGTCGCCACCGCCGTCGACGCCGCCCGTCGTCCGCAACACGAGCGCGGTGCCGTCGAGGCGCGCGACGCCGACGGGCGTGTCGGCGGCGGCCGCGACGGGCTGGCGGCGGGGTGGCTTGGCGAGCGACCGCAGAAAGGCGTCGACGGCGGCCGCCGTCGCCGGGTCGCCGGCCGCGTAGCGGGTGTAGGTGGCGGTGAGGGGGGGCGACGTTTCCGCCGCGACCGCCCCACGCAACGGGGCGGCGGAAGCCCCGTGAGTAGACGGCGCTGCCGTCGGCGCCGCCACAGGCGTCAAGGCCGCCGACGCTGTTGTGGACGCTGGCGGCGTGGACGCGCCGGCCGCCAAAGCCGTGAGGGCCGCCAACGCGGCGGCGGCGGCGGCCGCCGCCGACGCGGCCGTCGTCACCACCCGCCGCTGCCGGCGCCACGTCTGCCGCGCTTGCCGTGTGGGCGGCGCCGCGCGGCGCGGGAGGGCGGCGACCATGGCGCGCAACGGCGCGGGGGGCGACCACAGGCGGACCACGCGCAGCGGGAGGCAGGCTGGCGAGGAGGGGCAACTCCCCTCAAAAAAAAAACGCCTCTACCACCCACAAACAACACCGGCATCGTTTGCGGGCACGCCGTCCAGCGGCGGCGGCGCCCACCCGGCCGTCGGGTGTCCCCTCACATCCGCTTCCAGCCGCCGCCGCCGCGGCCGCCGGCCGCGCCCGCGGCACGCGCGCCGCACACGACGCAGGCGCCCCCTTCAACGCAGCCACCGCCGCCCACGACGCAGGCGCCCCCCCCAACGCAGCCGCCGCCGCCGCCGCCGCGCGACGCGCCCGCCGCCGACGCGCCACGTGGGGCGGGGCGGCGGCGCCGCGCGCCCCGCCCGTCGGCGGTCGACGGGCGTGCGCGGTCGGGCGCGCCGCCGCGGGCCGCGCGGGCGCGTGCGCCCGCCGCCGCGCCGCCGCGCCGCCGACCGCAGGGTGCGGCGGCGCCGACCGCCGGGGGGCAGCGGCGAATTCCGCCGCCACCCGCGGGGTGGTTTGCGGCCGCGCGCGCGGCGGCAGCGACCGCAGCGGGTGCGGCCGTGACGCACGCCGTGCCCCGTTTTTTCTTCGTCGGCGTCGCAGCGGGCGTGGCGGCGCGGCGCGGTGGGCCACCGCGAAGGCGATCAGGGCGGCGGTGGGCGTGACCGGGATCGCGGCCAGGGCTGGAGTTGAATTCGACTCCTCATGGTGGGATTCCGCAGCAAAAACTGCAAGAGATGGTTGGTCTACAGTACTCCCCAGTCAGGAAAAGAAACTCTCAATTCAGGCAACGGCCAGTAGAAGGTTTCGGTTTGATTGCTGCCGTCCGCTGGACTCTCGGCCACCCCGTGCCTGTCTTGTGCCTCTTGTGTTCTGATGTCTTTCTTGCTCTGGATTTCCCTGCTCTGCGTCCTCTGCCTTGTCTCTAGGGACAGCCACTGGTCATTGACCTCACCGCCAGCGCGACACACCCTCTCCTGCCTTGCTGATACTGGGCTTAGAGACAAGTGGACCCAAGTGGCAGAGACGGTGATTCCGATTCATCCGAGCCACCCTGTCCAGACCCGCCCTGCCAAACAGCCCGCACCCGCCACACCCCTCACAGCTGCTCCTCCACTACGGGCACGGACACGGCCGCGGCGGCCCACACCAGGTGGCAGACCTCTGGCCCGTAAATGTTGCAGTGGGAGCCCACCGTGTATCTCTCCAGCAGGGACGCGCCCTCGGCCGGCACGATGTACTTGTCGCCATTCACATTGGTGATGCTGCCCGCCGGCAGCGCGTACATCTCGGTCGCGGGCTTCATGTCAACCGCCCGCGGCTCGGCGGGCGGCGACAGCTCCGCACCAATCGTACCCATCGCCTTGCCATTCCAAATGGAGTAGTTGTGCAGCGCCATGTCCGTCTCACTCGTCGTCACGACAATGGCGCCCGCGACGAGGCCGCGACGCACGGGCGCGGCGGCGGTGGCCAAGTCCGCCCCCGTCAGCCGGTGGTACTTGTGGCCGACGGTCATGGCGTGCGCGTGGACGGCCGGCTCGATGAGGCAGAGGGAGTGCATGCGGCGCGGCAGGCTGCACACCCCGCCAGGCGGACCACACACGGCCCCAGAGATCACGTGGCAGCCGAGGCTGTGACCGACGCCGTGGAAGCGGATGGGCGGCGCGGTGGGGCCCCGCCGGTCGACGGCAGTCATAAAGCCGGCCAGCATCGCGTGGAGGCCCGTCGAGCCAATGTGGATGGCGCGCTGCTCGTATTTGCCAAAGGCCATCCGCTCCGCGTTGCGCGTCGCTTCGACGAGGCCGCGGGAGAAGCCTTGGACCATGCGGCCGAGGCCGAAAAAGGGGCCCCGCCTCTGCGGCGGCGCCTCCTCCTCCTCATGTTTGTGATGGCACGAGTCGATGGCCGCCGCCGTCTCCGCCGCCGTCTTCTCGTCCGTAAAGGTCATTTTGCGGTGGGGCACGGCCGACGGTTGTTTGACTTTCAGCTCCTTGCCCTGCTGCTGCTCGCTCAGCATCGCCCCAAAGATGCTTTCGCCCATGCGCAGGAGGTCCTCTTCGGGGAGGCCGTTGAGGTCCATCGGCGCGTCGATGCCGTCCGACAGGTCGATGAGGTGCATGAGGTCTGCCTTGACGGTCGGCGTGTAGGCAACGGCATTGACCAACCGGTCAATGGCGTCGAGCACCTCTGGTGGCGAGTCGGGCCAGTGGAGGGTCGCAAGCACCTGCTGCACGAGGGACAAGTCGCGGAGCAGCTTTCCCGCTGCGTACGGCTTGCCGTCATTGATCCACGACGGCCAGTGGATGCCGACGATGAGCACCCGCGTGTGGCCGTGTGTGGCGTGGAAGCGTGCCTCCTTGGGCAGCTGGTCGACCATCCTGTGGGTGTATCCATTGCGAGAGTGAGGGTGGGCGGGTGTCGCACGAGCCGGGAGTTGGTCAGTGCCTGTCCGCAGAGCAACCACCAGCGGGGGGGCGCATGGGCCACCCGCAGGTATTCGGGGCCTACAAGCAGACACTGTCCGGGCCGATGACATAGGGAGAGAGAAAGGCACTGAGACCGGGCGCAGACTGAACAGTAGCACAACGAAACAGCCCTCTCACACGTACCCGTTCATCCAGTTGGCATACGACTGCACGGCGCCTTGCTTATCTGTCTTGTATCCATGGGACACCAGAAAGACGTCGGTCACCGGGTCGGAGGCGTCGTCGTCGGCAATCTTCTCCTCAATAAGCGTGCTCAACTGCACGCTATAGTCCTTGCCCGGGGACTCGACCATCTCCTCCCCGGCGTCGCTCATGTTGATCATAAAGTAGTGGCCGCCCCCATCGAGCTTCATGACCGGCATGGTGCCGACGGGGGTGAGGGGACGACCACCGACGAGTGGATTCGGGGCGGCGGCGGCGTCGTCGAGCGAGTGGCGAGACCACCGCACACGACGGTCCTCCCGTTCCGTCGGCGGGTCGAACGGTGGTAGTGCCGGCGGGTGTCCGTGCGATGAGGCACTCACTGTACACGCCGCCACGGCAGCATCGCCCCGCCTTGTATACGGCCACTTGTGCCGCCGGCCTAGGCGGCTCGTGCGCGCCGCACCCCGCCCGCCGCACCCCGCTCACCGCCACACCACGGTGCGGGCGGCTGCGTCGGCGCGCCGGGTGCTGATGCCCAGACGTCCTCGGCAGACCCCCCCCCCCCCCCCCCCCCCCCCCGCGCCCGGCATGTCTTCGCGCCGCCGTCACGGAGCCATCGACAGACGCCGATCGGTTGAGCACGCGCGAGCGGCCGTCCAGGCCGGACGGGGCGGCTACGTTGACCAATCGGCCGGCCCCGCGTCGGCGGATCGCCCCCGCCACCGCGGGCGCGGCATCCCCGACGACTTCGCGGCGCAGGCGCCATGCGGGTCGACGCGGCCACACGGGCGGTCGGCTGAGCGGGGTCGCCCCTTGGGCGGCGTCGGCCCCACTCACGCTTTCCTCCCTGCAAGAACCTGCGTCCCAGTAACGTGGGGCCACAATCTGCTAAACTGTCTGGGACTCCTCGCCGAGCCTTCCTTTCGACCTCGGCGTATGCAAGGAAGCGTACAGAAGGACCGGCGATCCCGCGAGCGCTGAGGCCCACTCTCGTGGTTTACGAAAAAAACGGGCCAACAGCGCTGAGTCAGCCAGACAAATCCAAGAGCTGAAAACCGGATTTGGGAGCAAAGTGGATCGGGCTGATGGTAGAAAACAAGTGCCTCTGGTAACTGTGCTAAAAGCCCGGCTCAACTATATTCGTAAAGCTTGCCCCGCACCGCATCCCTCGCCGTCAGGCGGGCAGCAAACGTGCCAGTGTGGAGCATCGGCTGATGCCAGCTCGGTCAAACCGGCACCGAGACTTGGTTGTGCCTCGTCCACCTTCCAGCACCAGCATCAGTAATTTCACACGACCAACTAATTTGCCATTGTTGCCTATCACAAATCCGACTCGGTCACGTATGACCCTGTGTCAGTCCGAGTACCACAGGCCAGCCCGGAGTATCGCGCGAACTTGGTCCGCGTCGATGACCCACTTATTAGATGTCGTCGCGCGTCGTGCGGGAAGATGGCGCCAGGTTCTCACCGTAGCTGCAACCATGGGCTTGCAGAGAATCTACGTTATTGGGTCACTGCAGCGACCCTTGGAACTCGCCGTTGACCCCGACTGTATCGAGAAACCGTGAATCGTCCCGCGCGCGCCGCACGTGCACTGCGCGTGCGTGTGCCGGGCGCGCGTGTGGCGCGCGCGCGCCGACGGCCACCGTGGCGATCCACCGTCACGGCCGGGCGGCCACGGACAAGAAGCCGACGGTCGGCGCGTCCGCTCGCCCCCCCCCCCATCGCCCCTTCGCCCCGCCGCCGGGGCGCACGCCTCCCGGCAGCGCGGGACAGACCACGACCAACGGGCAGCCGAAACATCCCCCCCGCGGCGGACCGCGGTCCGTTGACCCGCCCGCGGGTCGCCGCGCGGCGCGGGCGCGCAGGGGACCCCTCCGCACGCCCAGTTAAAATGCCCCGAGAGGCGTCTTCTGGGTTTTCAAGTACGTATGAGTTATCCATTGGTCATGGCTAGAAATGGAGCCATTCTATTGGCTGAACAACTGGCTGACAACCGAGAATCGGCAAAGCTGTCCCTACTCGCTGGAGACCCTTCGAGCTCATTTCCCCCCGTCCTCAGTGCCTCTTGTGGGCCTGTTTTGTCATCCACTGTTCTGGAAGTGCGAAAATCACATCCACCGATGTCTCCATTCGACGACCTTGCGTGGACACACACGATCGACGTCCGCACCCCCCACCCCTTCCGGATCGACGTCCTCACCCCCACTCACCACGGCCGGATCGACGACCTCCTCCTTGCTCCGCACCTGCCCGCTTGTTCTCCGAATTGTTGCGTTGCTCTCGCCGCCCCCCTTCGACTGCGCGAAACAACCGCGACCGTGCACCATTCCTTCTGGCTCATTATTTCTTGTGGCCTACTCCCCTCCTGGAACGTCACGCCGGCTTGGGGCGGCGGCTCCCTACCCGTTTTTGTGATGAGCACCGATCATTTCACGGTCTGTTGCCGGTCAGCGGGCCTGGTCAGGTACGGTAAGCTATCTACGAGCTAGAGACAACGTGTGTTTTGTGAGGCTTTTGGCTGCTGTTTCAGCCTGTTACAGCTTCGCTCATCATTATCTCTGTGACCAGACGCTCTCTTACACGTCGATGAACCTGTCAGTTTCTCTGCGGCCGGCCGGGACGTTTCACTAAGCAATTCTCTTTCGGTGTTCTCTGTCGCCACCCGTATCATCTCTTTTGGATTTTGTCTTGTTCAATGCATTGTCGCCCTCTCTCGGGGCACCACCATTTACATGATGAAGGACGACTGTTCAACCGAGGTAACAGCAATCAACTCATCAACGCATGATGCTCGACGTTTGAGGTGCAACAGAGACAACGCTCAAGGGTGGCGAGGGAGGAGATAGTGAGGCTGTAGCATTCCGACGGCCATCGGTGGTTGGCTCTGCAGAATGGAGCGGGAGTGGGCGGAGGAGGCGTCGGAGTCGTCACCGGATGCACCTGGTGCGGAGCCGGGGAGAAGCGTATTGTGGAGAGGGGGCGAGTGGGTCGAGTCACGGGGGCGCCAGAGGATGCGCTGGTCACGGCGTCCACGCGTAACACGGCAGGGGTGTGTGTAGCACGTTCCATGGCACGTCTCTGTTCTCTGCTTGTATGCTTCTCTGTCCCCGCAGTTGGCTCTCTTTGTGTGTGTGGTCATTTTTCACTCTGGAGCGCCCACACTCTTGCGACGCGTGCTCCATTTATCTTGCGGTTTCTTGCCCGATTTTCATGTCTGTTTTTTTTTCCAATCCCCTCTCTCACGTGGCTCATCCAAGCATCAAACCTACAGCAGGGTCCAATTCCTCTTCTTCGAGGTACTCGTCCTCCCCGTCACCACTTGTTTCTTTCATTTGCGCAGCGAGCCCGCTGCTGTCCGTCCCATCCACGAATATGACCTCCCCCTCAGCAGCCGGATGAGGCGGCGCCACCTGTCGTTGTTGCTTCTTCTTGTATGCATCAATCGTCACGCCTGCCGCGACCGCCCGACCCCGCGCCCACGCCACCATCTGTGCAATCTCCTTCTCCCGACCGACTGTCGTTTGCCGGGGTCCTGCTTTGTCTTGTCGGAGGCGTCTGTCGCTCGGCTTGGTCGCCTTCCGCGCGCCGGCCGCAGCAGGCCGCCGATGCTGTCCGTTGTCCAGCGCCACGTCAGCAGAAGGCTGGCGCTCCAGCGCCGCGCGCTGCACGAATTGTAGGCACGTCCCCAGGAATGAGTCGGCTGTACATTGGGATTGCGTGGGGTTAAACCACCCGTGCCACGCCTCAAGGGCCTGTTCTCCGTAGGAGCCGAGGGAACAGAAGCGGCGGAGGAATGCTGGCGCGTGGTGCGCCAGCGCGTGTAGCTTTGGTGTAATGCTCAGCCACGGGAAGGCAGCTTGCAGCGGGGGGCACAGGTCCAACGCACCCACCTCAAAGGCGGCTGCCTCCTCCACGGATACGTCCTGGGCCCGGTTGAGGGTTTTGGTGAGTGCCGCCCATGTCACCCACGCACCGCGCAGAGCTTCCATTTGATTTGCTGGCAGGTACGGTGCGAGAGCGTCGCACACGACATGTGACCGCTCCGCAATACGATGGGAAGCCCGCCCTTCAAAGCCACCACCGTGATAGGCGACCGGTCGGACGCGCACCTCGTCAAGCAGGGCCCGTCCAATAGCCGTGGCAGCTGCCACAGACGATGCCCGCCCGAGAGCTGCGTACGTGGCCTCGATGCCCAGGCGCGGCAATACTTGTGTAACGCCCAACGTCAAATGAAGTGGTGCTGTAACGATTTGGCAGGGGTAGATGTCGACAAGGGGGTACGACTCAATGGACAGGTGCTCCGACAGCGTCCGTGCGATGGGAAGCGATGCATTGGGATCCATCTCGTAGACCAGGATCGCATCCTTCAACTGTTTTCGCGTCCGTAGTTGTGTCGGCGCAACAGCCACGGCTTGTATGGAGCCGTACTTCAGCGCCAGAGCCTCGTTGGCCTCGCCCGAGCGGGCCACGACTGGACACCACGGGCAGGAGCAGCGCGCGGATGCACCCTTGTGGCCCAAGAACGCCGATAGGAATGCCAAGTCCCCGCCCAAAAATAGACGCACCGCCCGCAGCGTACCACCAACGAACAGACCGTGGTCCAATAGTTCTTGCAGGTCCCCTGCCCATGGACCAATCATCTTGTGGAGCTCCTCATTGCTGTCATTGACACAAGGCAGCGTTGACAGGACGATGGAGTTCGCCCGAGCCATGGGGCGCTCTTGATTGGGAGTTGTCAGAACAAGCTTGGATGTGGCGGTGCCGCGACCCCCCTTGTACAGGCTGACGCACACGGGCACGTCAGCCGTCGAGTCGCAGTGCTGCTCATACGGCAGCTCAGGGCACGGCCGAAAACCCTTCGTGTGGGGCACGGGCAGGCCATCAAGGCCCCGCAGGAGGCGCTCCCTGAACTGACCGCTGGAAGACAGGTCTTCGAACAGGCTCTCCAGAGCGACGCGTAGGCTTACCAGGTGCGCTCCCCGGTCGTCCGATCACACCTGCCGCCCAGGCTCGTGGGATCGTCACGGCTCCCAGAGTGCCCATCCAAATGCTTTTTGGATGGGCTTGGATGGGCCTTGGATGGGAACCTGGATGACAATGGGCGATTCCAGCCCATCCATCCCCATCCGTCCCCATCCGGGATGGGGTCGGGATGGGGAATTGGATGGACGTTCCCAGGAGATGGCATAGTGCCCAGTTCCGCCCGTGAGTTCTTCGAGTCAAGGTAGCCCGCTCGAGAGACAGCGCGTGATCCTCGGCAGGCATGTCCATTTCTTGATGACGCAGTGCTCGAGAGGATAGAACACCTCTTTCATTGGCCACGAACTCGATGTAATTCAGCCAATAGCTGATGCATGAGACACGGGCGGACTGACAGCTCCCCACGACGTACGGGACGATGCGCCGCTTCTTTTTGTCGGCGTTATACCTCGGCAGCAGCTGATGCGTTCTTGCTGCCCCTGGCGGGGCGTTGTGCTTATCCCTTTTCTCTATCAAAACCTATCAAGAGCCATGGTCAATGAGCTGCTCGAGCGACGCGAGCGGCAGTCACAAAGCATGGCTAAAGTCACAAACAAGCATCCCTCGCAATCTTCGTCACCGCGTGTGCGCAGAGCATACGACGCCGTCAGTGCGCCTATTCCTCCTCGTCGTCCTCGGCATGCCCACCAAAACCCTCTCTGTCTTCGTCGTCGCTAGAGCTGTCATCGCGTCGTCCGAGTCCCCATAGTCACTCGACGAGTGGCTCCCACCGACGTCGGCGCTCCCATCCGTCGTGTCGCTGTCACTTCCAGCGCTGCTTCCTCCGTCGCTCACCCCCCCGCCCTCCTTGAGGCCAATCATGGCAGCCCCGGCTAGATGGTTGGTGTCGTCGTCCACGTCGATAACGACATTCGAGGGCGGGGGAAAAGCCGATTGGCCCGACACGCGGCCGTCATCGTCGCCGCCGACGCCATAGTCGTCTGCGCAGTTGCGCGTCACCGCCGCAGGGGCACCACCGAGGCCGGGCACAGAGCACGCACGCAGCTCACTGGTGCTCGTTCTCGCGCGGTGGCGACGCACCGACTTGGGGGGCACGGAGACGGGCGCCACGTCCGCCGACGAGTTGTCGGTCGGTGCGGTGAACATCCACCTGCCGTTAGCGAGGGGCGCCACGATTGCCGGATCAATGGCGTCCATGATACGAAATCCGGCATGGACGTTCTTGTTCTTGTAGTTCTTGGACAAGTGGCTGACGGACGCCACAAACTCGGCCACCCAGTGCATGTAGGAGCCGCTGCCATTGCCGTTGCGCCCGCGCTGGCGCTTGCCCAGCGCGATCTCGAACTCGTTCTTCACGAAGGCACCAATCAGTGCGTGATGGCCCACGACCATGTCGACGTGCGAGCGACCGCCCGCGTCCTTGTTCTTGACGATGCGGGCTCTGCCGCCAATCTTCGTAAACACGCTCTTCGCCGCCGCCACGTCAGCCTTCTCGCCTTTGCACGACGTCAGAAAGCGGTCCTGCTTGTACCACTTGTTGGCCTTCGCTACCGGCAAGGGGTTGTAGGAAAACCCGAGGACCTTGAAATACGGCTTCAACACATACTCTCGGAACTGCGCCACGGTGTGCGGCACGGTCGATGAAATCACGGTGAGAGGACGCTTGAGGACGGGCGCGGCCCTCTTCGAGGACGAGGGGAAGTAGATGTGGTTCATGAGGTAACTGTGCGCCTCGTCAGCCAAAATAGCGAACTCCTTGACCGCCTCCGCGTTGATCACGGCGGCCGCCGTGTCGGGGTCCATAAGCACGTCGCGGGATACGACGGTGGTGGCAAAAAGGTGCTTGACGGCGGGGCGAACAGGGCGCCGAAGCTGGGAGGCCTTGGCCTCCTTATCGAGCGCCAGCTCCATGGCGACCGCCTTCGCCGCCTCGCGCTTGTCAAAGGGCTTAACGTCCGTGACGCGTCCGCCGCAATCGCTCTTCGCGCCCCTAGCGCCGCCGTCCTTTTTTTTGTCCGTGTTCGACCGCGACCGTTCCGCCCCGTCCTTAATCTCGGCCCGCATGGAGGCCACGGTCATGGCCGTGCGCTCGTTCCCCTGGCCTTGCGCGTCAACGCTCTCCGCTAGGCGTTTCGTACTGGTCTTGAGGTGCTCAATCTGCACAGTTGACTCTTTGAGAGCCACCCACAGAGCCTTGTTGCCATCACGAACGGCCTTGGCATGTTGGAGCTCACAAGCTTCCAGGTGGCCTCGGCCTCGGCCGCCTTAGCCGCCTTAGCGGGCGACTCACTGGCCGCGGCAGACCCACTGCCATCACAGTTGGCGGCCGACGCCTCGGCTGCCTTCTTCATCTTCTTTGCGGGCGGCACCGCCGACTTGGCTGTCGGCACCTTCGTCTGACGCCGCCTGGAGCCTCCCCCGACCGCGGTGCTGCCGCGTCGGCGACGCGGGGCTGGGGGTGTAGGAAACGGGGCAGCCAGAGAGGCCGACAGTGGCGAGACAGCCGCCGCCGCCGCCGCCGCCGCGCCCATCTCCCGCTACGCAACAGAGGTAAAAATGGACGGCGGGAGATTTGGGTCGTCTTCGGACTCGCGCGCAGGCGTCCAGGGTGCCGTCAGCACCTGCGCAGCCGTCCACGGCGCCGCCACTGCTTGGCTCGGCGACAGGTGCCACGTCGGTGACGCCGTGGGCAGCGGCGATGCTGACGCCAGCGGCGGCAGCACAGGGCCCTGATGGTGCGCCGGTGACGCCTGCGCGTACGACAAAGCGCGGTCGTGCGTGGGGGTGGCCGATAGCGACGCAGACGGCATGGCGAGCGGAGAAGACGGGGGCGAAGTCGGCTTGAGACGCGGGGGAGACGACGTATGGTGGGTCGGGATTTTGATCGGGGAGTTGTCGAACGGAACAAGGCCGTGGCGCCCCAGACGGCCCACCTCCGTATCCCCGGCGTCCCCTCCGTGGCGGAGCCCACCGACCAGGTTCCAAGTGGTCTGGGACCCGTCCTTCGCCTCGCCACCCGGCGGCGGCGCGAGGGGCCCGCGCGTAGGCGGGCTCCTGCGGTTGTCCACGCAGTCCACCGCGAGCCCGCCCAGAGCGGCGGCTGCAGCTCCGGGAGCGGGAATGGGAAGAGCCGGCAGCGGCAGCGGCTGCGGCGCGACGTGGGAGTAGCGCGGGTCAGGCGCAATGCCGTTCGCCTCACCGACTTGCGACTCGGGCATGTGGGAGTGCAGCTGCGGCGCGTCAGAGGCGGCGGCTTGGGGCGGCGGCTCCGCATTCGAGGCGACCTCGGGGGAGCCATCTTGGCGCTCGTCGGTGGAGTCCGCCGGGAGTTCCGCCAGGCGCCGCTGTTCCGCCTCCCAGGCGAGCATTGAAGCCACCGCCGACATGCGCGGGGCGCACCCGGTGGGAAGGTAGACACGCATTGGGACCAGAAAATAGGTACAGAGGGTCGAACAACATGGAAAAAGGGCAGCGCAGAGATGGGAGCGTAGCGAACAGGGCGAGGGTAGCGAACAGTGCGTCAGGTGAAGGGTGGGCTCGAGTCAGTCGCGGCTTGTGGGCATGGTGGATACGAGACGGCACTCCAATCATCCCCTCCGAGTACCGCTTAAGTACCATGAATGCGGCTTGATGTGACAGCCGAGGCGGCTGCAGAAAAAGTGCCCACAGTCGCTCCCAGCGCACCAGCTAGGGAAGGGTGGCTCCGGGCGCCTAGGGACGACTACACGAGGTGGGCTGTGCGCATGCGCGGGCGCAGGCCGCCAAAAACTCCAATGCAAAGGGCGACGTTGGGGGCATGGGGGGGGGGTGCAGCGAGGGGGTCGTGTGAGGGCGCCGAGAAAGCGCGGGCAGACTCGCCGGGCGGGAAAAGCGGATGCAACAGGCTCCAAGTTGGTCATGAGAAGACGGTGCGGGGCGCTCATGTATTACTAAGAGAAAAAGCGATCAGCGCCGTCAGCAGTAAACAGGGAGAAAACAGCGAGCGCACACAGCAATGTCACGGCTGTAGAAAGGGGGCTGTCAAAGGAAGGTGTCAGCGAGTGGCGAGCATAGTCACCATAGCCCACCAAAACAGGGGGGGGGGATTGGGGGCACCAAAGGAGGCCTCGTGCGGGGAAGCAGACAGCGACCTGGGCAAAGCACGGCCGGGGAAAAGTCGACTAAGCGAAGCACACGCAGCCGAACCACGTACCCTGCAGGCCCCCTGTCGCAAACCGACCGAGGGCAAATGGCGGGGGGGGGGGACAGTGCGCTTTAGCCAGCGCCTCAGAACGATCGCTGGCGCAGGGGGGAGCTTGGGCACGTCTCTTGACAAACGGTCCACAGGAACCGCACAGCCGCAGAGTGAGCGTGTGTCTTGGCGCCTTTTCACGCCGTCTCAGAACGGTCGACGGCCGCGGGTTAACCTGGCTTCTATTGAGTGCAATCGATCGGCGAGGACCCGACTGGACTGCACTTGTGGTCTTCAACTGCGTCTATTTGATTGCGACACGGGTGACTTTCTGGGTGGCGAAAAATCATTGGGCGTCGGTGTGTGCGAAGCGATGCAGTTGTGAGCGGCAGAGAGGATTCGGGATGGAATGTCCGACAAATTAAAGTTGACATATTCGACGACTTCAAGCAAGTCGTGACTCGATCGTTCCAATCCAGTGAGTTTTCTACTGTCAAATTTTGTGGTGCCTTGCACTGTGCGACCAAGTGCGACGCGACCCCGAGCTTTCCCATCCATCTTGTCTTGGATGAGACGCAGCGTCGTCGTGCGTTTGAGAACTGCAGGGGGTGCGTCGGTCCTGCTTTTCTCACCGCTGGACAGGGTCTGGCCCCCTCTCGACACCCGACACTGTGGCCCACCTCGCCTGTCAAGCTGATTCGCTGCCCCTGCATGGTGGACCACAGGTATCCGTGCGCCCCCCGCCCGCGCAACGGAATGGCCAGACTCGCCCTTGAGCGCGACGTTCACACCACGGCACGTACCATGCGCCATCGTGGTAGCACACCGCCCTGTTTGCGTCTTTGTGATGATGACGGCGCACGCAATCAGGGCGGTCTACGACCTGTGACGCCACTGCCTGACCACCGTGACATGGGACAGGTACGTTTCACCTCACTGATTGTTGTGCGTAGCTTCTGACTTGGCACACGCGGGGGACACTCGGACCAGTCTGCCGTGCGTGTAACACCTGAAACAGTGGCGAGGCTGTTCCACGGCTGCATATCCGACCGTCTCTTTGCTGATCACGATGGCGGCCGTCGTAAACGGCCGCTTCTACTTCGTGTTGCGTATGTGTGTGCCTGATGCTTCGGTGGTTGTGTCGGTTTTCATGCTGACAACGTGTGGCGCCACTGTTGCCTTTGCTTCCTGTCGCTTGACGCTTTGGCACACACCCTTTGGGACAGTCTACTACCTGCATCCGATTACTGTCCAGCTCTGGCGCCCGGGCTGCTCAGGCCGATTGACAGAGCCGGTCGTCGGTGGAGCACGCCGGTGCGCTAGCGGACACGACGCACCCCATGTGCTCGGGGTTGGTTGGCGGGTGCTCAACGGTACGACGCCGCGTCTCTCTGAATGCGCGCTCTATCGTGCTTACGGCCTTTTGGCGATATGCATGTGCGTATGTCGTTGTGAATTTTGCCTCGTACGGGTCGCTAGATGGGGGTGTGCAGTGGGCTGGCTCCATACCTCTTTTGGCCGTCAATCTGACTTTCAACTGTTGTGCGTACGACGTACTTCCTCACTAATATGGTTTTGCGTGCTTGTTCTATGAGCCATCTCCAGGCCCCGCATGTCCGACGTTCCACCAACGCGTCCATTTCTCGTCTGCCCGTGTGGGTATGACACCGACTTTCTGTCGGTGCTCCGCCGGCACCAGTACGTCGTCCTTGGAGGCCTGGTCCGCCACCACACACAACTTCCCCGCCGTCGAAGCCGCGAGGCTTCTACGAATGCCAGGGACTCGTCTATACATGGTGGTCAGGGTGGTCAGGTATCGAACGGCAATGTGGCCGACGATGAGTCGGAAGCGCTCTCGAGGCCTTCGGATGCTCACGTCCCGGGGGCGCCGTCTACCCCGCCGGCGTCGTCTGAGTCTGAGTCCACCGCGCACAGCGCGGTTGAGTCGCAGTTGCGTACTCTGCTGGAGCTCACCCGCGTCCTTGCACCCCCAGCTGGCGGCGGCGGCTTTACAGCTGACGCGGTGCCTGAGTACCTTTACTCTTCCGTGGGGCTTCATGTTCGCGCCCTGTACGAGGCGCTTGGTGATGCCTGCCAAGCTGAGCCGATTGCCACCCGCCGAAAGCGCGCAAAAACGGGGCGCTTCAACTCCGTGCGCCTGAGGGCGCTGCAGCGGTTTGTGCTTCAGGTTGGTGGTGCAGGTCTTTCGGAGAAGGACCAGGAGTTCCTTTAAGAGTTCCTAGACGTGTGGGACGGCACCAAGGCGGGTATGGCGGAGGACGCGGGTCATCATAAGACCCTTCGCTTTGCGTTCCCGTCCGTCCAGGCGTTCAAAGACGCGTTGCGTGACGACTTGGACGATGCCGCACTCAACGCGCGATGGAAAAAGGTCCGCCTCGTGGAGGGTGGCGTCGCGTACGAGGCTTACTTTCGGGATGTCCTGCAAGTCATTTGGGCCCTTCTTAAGAAAGGTAAAATCCAATGGTGGAGTGGCATTGCCGGTCCCGAGCCGCCCACTGACAAGCGCGAGTCGCCTTTGGACGGTGACGCGTTTCGGCTGTGTGAAGACCTCGTTACGAGGAACAGGGATGAGCTGGCCTGTGTACTCGGCCTGCATGTCTTCTCCGATAGCAGCCAGGTGTACATGTCTGGTGGTACGTTCTATGTCACTCTGGAGGGATTTTTGCCCCGCGACGCGCATTGGACTGTACCCTGCTGGGTAGGTACGTCACTCTTGAGATCCTGCTCCTCCAGATTTTGACAATGACCTTGTTGTGTCAGCCCTGACGCTTTGCACTGTACTGTTTGTTCCGCATGGCTTAGCACACAAGCTATACCCCGTACGTGTGCGTCTTGTGAACGACGTGTCGGGTGCGGTCGAGTGGGTGACCGTTGCATACGTACCGATTGTGAAGAAGCTCCAAGAGCCGGGGGCGGACGAGCGAGCCCGGATTCGGCGGTGCGGGATCTTGCAGACGTTCATCTATGCCGCGCTCACCCACGTGATAGGCCGGAGCCATACTGGCTTCCATGTCAATGCCAACGGCCAGAAGGCGCTGGCCTTCCCCCGCGTACTATTTTACGTCTGCGACCAGCCAGAGGAGAGAGCGGTGCTCGGGCTCAAGGGCGGTCAGTGCACGTATCCGTGCACGACGTGCATGGCCAAGATTGACATCATCAAAGCGCCCCAGGCCGCCGACGCGGAGGACCGCAACGTAATCAACACGCTTTCCAACCAATTAGAGGCTTATGAGCACACGCGGCGGCAGCGGCAGCGGCAGCGGCGGGTCGCGCTCAGCGCCATGGATTCAACTTCAGGCGGCGTACCTGGCCTCGCTGGACTGGCCGGCCTTAGCACGGCGCCGACCCTTCTCTACAAGATGATCGGGTTCGATGTGCTCCACGTAAGTTTTCCGTCGGTTTTTGCGTGTGTCCATGAGTGGTGGATGCCCTACCCATCCGCATCCGCCGACCGTGTACCCTTTCTCTTTTCAAGCGCCATCTAACACAGTGCACTGCTCTCCTTGGGTTGAGACGAAAGTCCTGCATACGTTCGCTCTTCCAGGTGCTCGATGTTGGCGTGACTCGAATGTTGGTGCATCGCCTCGTGCGTGTGATTCCGTATTTGTGCAATGGGTAAAAACCACCGGCTGAATCGGGCACAGCGACGCGCCGCGTTGCATTTCGGCGGCTGCTGAGCTTGGGTCGCCGCAGAAAAGCCTGCCGCACACCACCGGGGTACGCCGAGGCACAAGGCCGTGTTGCACTGCCTGCTCTTGTATCATTCTTTGGTGTCCATCACACATCTCGAGCGCACCCGCATGCTCGTCCCCACTATTTTGAGCTATAGTGCTGTGTTTCACTTGTGCTCTATCGCTTCTCTTTGCCCTCCATTGTACCCGTCCCTTCTCTGTTTCTTTTTTTCTTGCAGGTACATTGTCAGAGCCAACGAGAAGCAGGCCGTCTTTAAGGGAAAGCAACAAAGGGACGGAGTCTCTATCATTGCCTTCATCGTGACTGGGATCTTTGGCGCAGACGGCGACGAGGATGCTGGCCGCGCGTTCGCGGTAGACTACGAGGCGGAGCGTGCGGCAGCAGCTCATTTGAACAATGTGGAAGGCTACGAGGCGGACGGCGACCATGTCGCTGCAAAGGTAGGCAAGAACTTTGTGTTCGACTGGCAGGCGTACCACCAGGTATGGGGTGACACCCCGTACACATCGCTGTCACATCTATGTTTGCGGAGTACGCAGTGCTTTACGCCCGTATCGCCGGTCGAACAAACTCGGCGAAGCCGCCACCCATGACGCTGACGGAGGGCATCAGCATCAGCGAGCAGGCCAAGGCCTTCGTCAGCAAATTCGTGACTCCCATCCTCGGGCATATTGCGTCCGTCAAGATGCACAAGCTGCTTTGCCATATTGCCGACGTCATCAAGTGGCACGGGAGCGTGCAAAACTGCAACACCGCTATCAACGAGAGCGAGCTCAAGGCGGACAAGCCCTACTACTTCCGCACTAACAAAGACGGGCGCACGTTTACGAGGCAGCTCGTGGTCCACGCGCATGGCGCGCGTGGCATTCTCGCACGCCATGTGAAGGAAGACGAGGCAGCCTCCGCTGCTTGGCAAGCTGAACTTAATCGAAGAGAGCAGCAGCAGCGCTCGGCAACGGCGGACGCGGCGGCCAGAAACGACAGGGGGTCCGCTGCGGCGGCAACTTGGGCGGCGCCGGTCACGCCTGCACGGGCGAGGGCATCACAAGGTCACTCGACGGCGCCCATTGGGGCGCTTGCAGAGTCCGCCGCGCTGCGCGGGACGGCGTTGGACTCCGCCCGGCAGGCGCTCGAGGACGAACGCCTACGAAAGAAGCGGATGTACAACATCTCCAACGTGACGGTTGGCGACTGGGCGCGGCGCCCCGACTTGGCCAGCGTCGGGGCACTCCTGAGGATGTCATCTAGTCGCGAAGTCCGTGTTGCAACCCGAAAGCGCATTCAAGCGCGGTTGGAGTGTGGTACGCGTTTTCAGCAGATGCTAAGAGCAGCAGAGGACTACCTCGGTGCCCTGTGGCCCGCCTCCTGCGACCGCCTCGCCCGTCGCCGGCATTCCGCCGTTGACACCAATTTCGTCGCTCGCCTCTGTGTCACTAACGGAGTCGACAAACGTCTTGCGGTACCAAACCGGCCAGTTCTCGATACGTTTCTGCTCCTCGGCAAATCGCTCTTGTTCGCGCGCCATCTCTGCGGCAGGCATTGCCGCCATCGCCTCTTTGAGCTCATCCATTTCTCTTTTGTCGTCGTCGAGCTTTTCTCTGTGCATGGCCACTACATTGCCCACCGCTTGTTGGTAGACGGTCACCAAAATGAAGTTCCTCTGCTTCATTAATCGCAGGAAGTTTTGCACGCCGCGAGCCGCCGCGTTCCTCTCCTCGGACGCCGACGAGTTCTCCGCCTTGACCGACGTGTACGAGTCTGGGCGCATCACCTTGGAGCACCACACATGGTTCATCAGCCAATGGAAGCGGTCCATCACAAAGGCAAGGAAAATAGCAATGAAGGGGAGACGGCACAGAGCCAATTTGAGAGTAGCGCACGCAAAGTCATAAAAGATGCGGTCGGGCATGCTCGGCATGCGCTGAGCCACAAACTCAATGGGCATGCGCTGACTCTCCGAGCCCTCGAGCGCGACGACGCCGACCGTCTTCGGGTGCGGGCACGTGCATACCGCGCAGAAGGTGCCGCCCGTCCACCGGTTGGCCACGCCCATCCCGTGATTGCACTGAGGCGCCTCGTCATCCGCGCTCCCCGCCACGGCCAAAAAGTCAGGCATGGGCCGGATGAGCGGGAAGCTCGGCGCCCCCTGGCCGGACGCCAAAAAGTCGAGGGCGGCGCGCGCGCGGTCCCCGTACACGGCTAAGAACTGCTCCCACGACTCATTCATTCGCAGCCACCGATGCGTGTATTCGTGCGGGTGGAAGGAGGACGTTGCAGGTGCCGCCGCCATTTCCTCGCGGGTTGCAATGATCATGTTGCCGTCCGCATCCTTGGCCATCCTCATGTCAGCATCATTTGTTACAAACGCCGTGTACCGCTCTGACGTCTCGCACAGGGCTAGCAGCAAGTTAAGGAGCACCTTGCAGACACGTGGCTGCCGGCAGAGAGCGGGGTAGAGCGACAGCACGGCGCCGCGCAACAACCGTGACTCAACCACCGCCGGGTGCGTCAGAGCCAGCCTGAGGTCCGCAGCGATGAATGGCTCGGCCGACAGAGCCGCCACCATCTGGCTCACCGCGGTCCAGTCCCCAAAAGGGGCCCACGCAACGACTGGATCCACGGCGACGGCGCGCGCAAAGTCGACCAGCCGGTCGGCGGATCCCGCCGTGGCGGCGATGGCGACGGTAGGCCGCAGAAGGGCGCGCTTGCGACGTGCCTCCCCCGCAGCGCCGCCGGCGTCGGCAAGGACGGGGTCTGCCACGTCCGATTCAAACGCGGAGAGGTGCCTCCGACGCACGGGAGCCGCCAGCTCGTCGCCGTTGGCGACCCCCTCGTCGCCGATCGCCTCTGGCGTCTCATCGTCCGACCCGCTGTCCTCGTCGGCCACCGAGACCACCGCCTTGACGCGGTCCAGAGGGGCGTGGGCACCCTGTTACGCCACTCCCTCGACGAGCTCAGGATGGTCAAGGCCACTTTTCGAGCCGCCCGACCGCAGCGAAAGAGCTCACGAAAAAAGTCAATCAGAGCAGGGTGCACTCCCCCGTCTTGCTTGGGGTCAAACCCGCGCTCCCCACCCCGCCCCTCGATGGAGGGATATTCGCCGGCAAAGTTGACCGCCTGCCCCGAAACTTCCACATCACCCGCCAGCACAGCCAGGGCGATCACATGGCCGCGCACGGCCGAGAGCGTCTGCAAGGACGCCGCTCGGATGGCGTCGTGCTGCGTCGTTGCGGAGGTCATGACCGAGCCCAGCGCGCGTGCAACAGCCGAGTCAGTGATGAGCAACGCCATGACGGAGGCGCGCTTGATAGGCCGGAGCTTGAGGGCTACGCGCTTCATCGGCATCTTGTAGCGCAGCTTGAACCCCAGCTGCAAGCCGTCGAAGCAGATGAACTGCAAGCTGCCGTCCGGCCGGGTGCAGCGCGCGCAGGTGCTCACAGCCAATGGGAGCCCCTCGATGACGAGATAGATGTATAGCAGCGAAGCGGTGCGGAAGAGCGGCAACGACCGCAAATTGTCGAGGGACTGCGGGTACGTATAGGCCTTCATCAGCTGGTGGAAGGCCGAGCGCAGCTCCCACGTCGCCGAAAGCGATGAGGCGTTACCGCAGAGGTTGATGGTGCTCTCAAACAAAAACACCTGGGTGTAGGCCGTCACTTGCGAGACCAGGATGAGCCCCTCCTCGTAACCGTCCGTGACGCACACCGACTTGCACTTGGAGCATGTCCACTCCTGGACTTTGGAAGCCACCGCGCCGTGCCCGAACTCAACCATGCCGAGGCGGCTCGACACGTGCTCGCCCCCCCACTGCGTCTGGCAGCCACTGCACTCGCGGGGGGCACGCAACAGGACGGTGGTTCCCGCCTCGGCGGCTCTCAAGACCCGCGCGTGTCCAGCGAGGCCGCGCTTGGACGGTACAAGCGGCCGCGGGCGCTTTGAGTAGATCGTGCTGACCCGGCGGCGGGCTGTGCGACCGAGGCCGGCAATAAGATCGTTTTCGTCGTTGGAGGCCTCGGACTGGTTGTTTCCGCTCGCCTTCCGCGCCGCGTGCGAGTGTGTGCATGATCCCGGCCCTTGATGGCACGCGTGGCACTGCCACAGCGCCTTGGTCTTGGACGTTTTGCGTCTGACGACCGCAAACGGCCAGCTGCCGCCGTCCCGTCGGACAACGCAAAGGGAGCGGCCGTACATGACTGCCACGCCTTGGCTCAGTGCCGAAATGCGGATGTCCTCACTCAGCAGGCTGAGCACGTCGGCCAGGCCCAGCCCCGTCGCGTCCACCACCTCATGCAAAGCGCCGACGACAAAGGCCTTCTGGGAGCACCCATCCTGCCGGCAGTCCTCGTCGATCTGGCTGCAACACACGACAGCCTCATGCGCGTCCGCGATAAACACCTCCACTGCGAGGCCAGCGTCGCGCGCCTCGCTGTCATGCCCGCCCTGTCCTGGACTTTCAGCAGGGCCCCCACCACCCCACTGCGTCGCAGCGCCCACACCTTGCCAACCATGGCGGCGTCCGTCACGTTGTTATACTTGGCGCGCAACGCGGTGATGTCGGCGACGAGGGTACGTGGCAGCTGCTTGCTGCCGTCGTCCGCAGCCTCCCGGAGCTCTAGTGTGCTGATCAACTGTCGGCAAAAGAGCACGACGAGGATGGGCTGGACCATTGTGCGCACCTGCAGGCCCGGCCCGCGCTTGCGCCATTTGCCATCACTTTGGAAGCCGGGACGCCGCCGCGCCGACGGACGAGCAGCCGCCGAGCGCCCCGGCGGCAGAGGCGGCCAATCAGCATCCCCGGGAACCGCGCCATCGCTCTCCTCCGAGTGTGTCATGTTGCCGCCGGCTGACGAGGACGCGGAGGCATCCGACAACTCGTCCGAGGCCGACGACACATCGGACATGTCGCCCTCCTCCGCCCAATTTGGTAGGTGCGCGGCCTCTGTCGAGTCGTACGCGGCGCCCAATAGGTCCTCAGCGTTCAGGTCGAAGCAGTCGACCCCGTCGACCCGCGCCAACAGATTGGGTGGTGCAGCAGCTGGGCATGCACCAGCGGCACCCCCATTGTCACGACGACACGAATCCTGCCGCCCACTCAACAGCGCCTCGGTTTCGACAAAGTACACCGGCGGCGTCTCCTTGGCAGTCACTGAAGCCGGGCGCTCGGCGCCCCCCTCCATGCGTACCGCACGCAAGCCTAGGAAGAACAGCCCTCGCGGGGTCGGTGGGCGGGCGCGCGCGCGCGCGCGCAGCAGGGCGGGCAGGGACAGCGAGCAGATCCCGGCCTTGGACCACCACGGGAAAAACAAGCGACAGAAGGGATTAGAGGAAGACAGAGTCGCCCGTGGGAGGGGGGAAGAGAGGCGGGGGGGGGCGCCGCCAGGGCGGCGGCCGCGGCGGCACCGGCGGGTGGACGCGCGTGCGGGCTTGCGGGCGGGCGCGCGAGTGAGCGGGGACAGCAACCAGCGCACGGCCTCCTACCACGGGTGTCAAGAATAACAGCAGCAGGGCGCACAAGAAGACGGAGCCGCCCGTAGCCGGGCGGAAGTACGGCGGGGGGGGGGCGCTGGCGCGGCAGGGGCGGCGGCCGCGCCAGCTGACGGAAGCGCGTGCGGGTAGGCGGGCGGACTGCAGGGAGGGGAGGGCGGCCGGGGTGGCGGGGCGCGCGGGGACAGAAACAAGCGTCCGGCCGCCGGCCACGGGTGTCAGCAAAGTAACAGCAGCGCGAAGAGGAAGACAGAACCGCACGAGGGCGAGGCAAAACGTGGCCTGGGGGGGGGCGCGAGAGCGGCAGCGGCGGAGCCGGCCGTGCCGGCGGGCGGCAGCGCGTGCGGGAACAGAAACAAGCGTCCGGCCGCCGACCACGGATGTCAGCAAAGTAGCAGCAGGACGTAGAGGAAGACACAGCCACCCGTGGGCGAGGCAAAGAGCGGGGGGGGGGGACGCCGCCACGGAAGCGGCGGCGCCGGGGGCGGCGGGAGGGAGCACGTGCGGGCAGGCCGGCGGGCGCGCGCCCGGGGCATCGACCAGGGCCGAGCCGCCGATCACGGTGATCAAAATACACAACAGCGGAGCGGAGAGGAAGACGGAGCGGCCCGTGCGTGGGGGAAAGCGCGTGGTGGGGGGGCTGCGCGGCGCGGGGGGGGCGGCTCGGCGCGGTGGGGGCGGCGCGGCGCGGGGGCGGCAGCGCTGGGCGGCGCGGGCGCAGCGCGGCGCGGGGGCGGCGCGGTGGGCGGCGGGGAGGTGGTACGGCGGGGTGGCGGCCGGGTCCAGCGTCGAGAATTGGCGGGTCCGTCAGGCAGCAAATTGCTGTCAGGGTGCTCGAAAGGACGGTATCTGATTGGAAGCGCTTGTTCACCTTTCTGCTTCCCATTGGTCTGTGAATGTGGCCTGACGGGCCGTGAGGCCCGTTTCTCTCACCTGCTCTCACCTGCTTGACACCTGCGTTGCAGACGTCGTTATGCTACTCTCACCTACCCCTCGATTCGAGGCCGCCTGGGGGTGAGAGAAATCGACGCAAGGTCGAGTGTCTTTCTATACAGCCGTTCTCGCAAAAACCTCGCACGCCAACTGTTGCACCACTCTTACAAATCGGCCTCTGCGACCCCGTGAAGGCCGATTTGTAAGAGTTCTGTGACAGTTGGCGTGCGAGGTTTTTGAGAGAACGGCTGTATACCGGTGCAGTCAATATCCGCTTATGTCGCACCCTGACGCACATGACAGGCATGCAGGAACAGGTGGGCTACAATGTGCGTGCCGCGACCGGAAATAAGTTTTGCCCCGCTCCACAGTGCCAGGAAAGCCGATTCTGGGTACAATTGCTCTCCCAGTTGAACAGCAGGGTGATACATAACTGGCGTGAACAAAACCGGATATTGACTGTATAGACATACGCGAGATCCCTTTGTATGTCTGTACCGCGGTATACCGTCACAGAATCCAGAATTTAACATCTGGTGGGCTCGGAATTGCTCACTGGCAACTGTCAGACGAATTGTCGCTGGAACATTCTGGCTTGAGGCCACACACGCCGCTGCCCAGAGCAGCACGCAACCCACATCCCACACGAGACGAGCGACACTGCATGTAGTTCAGCGTGACGCAACGATCCCCACCCGCCTCCTCGTCCGCTCTGCGCAGCCTCCCCTTCGCGACCCCGAATGAGGCCCAGATGTTGACTCTCGCCGCCCAAGTAGCGCAGACCCGGGGCCGTGCGGACCTCCGTATAGAGACGACGGCGAGGTAGGCGGGGACCCAAAACCCTCACCAAACCGTGAAACGCGTCCTCAGGCAAGCGCACGGCGCGCTCGAAATGGTTGCCATTGCCGGCGCGCACATCGGAAAAAAACACGAAGGGGTTTGTATTTGTATTGTGATGGGGGGAGAAAGGCACTAGGGCAAGCCTCTGCAGCACCAGCTACATATGAAGCAAAGACAGCCGCACGCAGGATAGCGAAGGGGTCCATGCTGCGCTTCGCCCTCGTGTCACCAGGCAGAACGACAGTCCGTGGCGGGGTGGCGGTCTGCCAGTTGCTCTTGTTCGCGATCCATTGCGACAGAAATATTGTGTTCTGGCTGTAAAACTTCTGTAATTGGTATCCATATCGAAACGGTACGGCACAGTTCTTTCGCAGGTATGTACCGGCATACCGTCCCGTCATGTGCAACTGCGAACGGGCCTCAAGAGGGACTATCCATAGCCAGTGAACATATCACAGCTGGCCGTAAGTTCACGCACGCACTCACCCACTCACTGACCCGCGGTTGTCGCACGAGTTGCGAATCGGTTCCACCCAAAGTTCTCATGAAATCTGGTCTGAAACTCGACTGGCAAGAGAACAATCCAGGTACAAGGCCCCGATGGTTCAAAGAGTTTCCGTCAAGTCTCACGTCGTATGCAAAAACCGATGGAAAGCCCAGCGTCGCACGCAATGCCCCTTCAATCGAGTGAAGACAGTCGTAGTCTGTGGTAGCCACTGCCTCTCCCCACGCATCTGTCGGTCTCACCTATCCATCTTCTGGCCACAGGCGAGTGAGGCAGACGCGACACGCGCGCTGCTGGGAAAAAAATAGCACGACAAAAGCAGTCTCCTTGCTGATACAGCAGGAGACGGACACTTTCATGCCTTAACTGAGGAATTGATCCAGTAGTGCAACTTTTAAATTGAGGCCAAATCTAGCACAAGAGCACTTTTACTGTGTAGAGATTGGTGAGTTGTCGATGTCCGTAATGATTGAAAATGATTTTTTGAGAGTTGAGTGTCGGTAGAGATGTGCTGCTCTTTTTTCAGTCTACCCAAATATTGGCGGTGGGACGGCTCGGCCGCGTGCGAGCGTTTGCAGGCTGGCGATTCTGATGTTAGACCATACAGTCGAGGCGGCTGCAGGCCAACCACCGGTGGCGAGATTAGAGTGGAAGAGGCGCCACAGACCGACGGCCCAGAGATCTCGTTGGAGGGGGGTCGGATGACAGACTGCTCCGCTCCCATCATGGGAGCGGAGCAGTCGGACATCCAATGGAGCCGTCCGATCCTTGTACGCCCATGATGTTCATGGGCGTTCAAGGATCGGACGGCTCCTTTGATATGTGACGTGCACCGCGCACCGGGCGGCGGGCAGCACAACGACGGTGGCGGCGCGCGAGCGGCCAACCTCCCCAGTGGGCAGCCCCAGGGTGCCCGCCCTGTGAATCTTTCTCTAGTCATAGCTCCTGAGGCGGCATGACTTGGCATCGTCTGGTTGGGACTTTTTTCCATCGAACAGCGATTTGCGATGCGCCGAAACATGTGCGTCGATGGCACATGAGTCTGAAACGGATGTGGTGCCAAAGGGGGCGCTCGTTGGAGATAGATGACA
>Ga0209093_1000307_pt1 | contig 25675 bp, 28 predicted proteins | sample SidtaG_4_FD_187450 | JGI IMG/M metagenome (GOLD analysis project Ga0209093, IMG submission 187450) | Marine algal microbial communities from Sidmouth, United Kingdom - Sidmouth_Male1 metaG (SPAdes) (version 2) | ecosystem: Host-associated > Algae > Red algae > Unclassified | place: Sidmouth...
GTCCCCAAGCGACCCCCCGAATGGGGATGGGCGCGTTGTGTCTCTATCGAATGAAATCTTATCCGGTGGTACTTACTTGATTTAGATAAGTGCAAAATATTCAATCTGAGGTCGGACAACAGGGTGTTCGACGCGTTTGTATTGGTAGAGTGTCTCTATACGGACACGTCTCACCATACATGCCACGTTTCCGCAACGTGGCGCGAACTTGAGTCGGAACGGACGTTGGTAGAGCTGCCCTGAACCGCCCTTTTCCAACCCAATAGATATCTGTGCGTCGAGCATATCTGCGGGCGGGCAGCCATCAGGATAGGTGGTGCCACCTGTGGCGGGGATGGTGTAGCTGCGCGTTTTTGGGATCGCCTTGCCCGACGAGTCGTACAGGGGACGCTCCAAAAACAGGTTTGCTGCACACAGGCGACCCAGCCGCTCCTGCACAGCCAAACGCAGTTGAGTCCGATGAGCACCACTGTCCTCAACTGATACCTCATAGGCAGAAGAATTCAACAGGAGGGTCCTGGCCTGCCGCAGTTGCGGCAGACTCGCCATTTCGCTGAGTCCAGCGCCAAACCCCTTCCGCACACGGTTGTACTTGGCGTCGCTGAGGCCGATGGCTGCCAAAAGCCCAGCGGTCTCTACCGCAGCTAGGAGGAGGGGGGGAGAGCGCGAGGATAAGGTGCGGTGGACAGCGAGCGCCGACGATATGGGGCCCCACGCACCCAGGCGACGCAAGACCGCCTGCCGCCGGTTCTGCTGGCTGCGCTGCACCACCCGCTTGCGGGTCCCTAGGTTTCGTGCGTACGTACTGACACACCCGTTCCCGTGCTTGACCATAATTGTGGAGGGAAGTGCTCTTGCTAATATAGCAGATATCACAGCGTCGACACCCAAATCGGCGAAGTCGGCAGCCGACCGAGCCGCTCGAACAAACTCCAAAAAACGACGCGCCGTTGATGTCCGCAGCGTCTCCTACGCGACGGAGGTGGTCGACGATGGGTTTACACCCGGCTCACCCCTTCGCAGCGCGAGCGGCTGCGCCCCACAAGCCGACACGATGGGGGCAGGGGGGGGGGTGGGGCCATCGTCTGGTTCCCGTTTCCCGCTGGCCTCAACGCCACCCGACAGCGTGGGCCCAGAGCCGGTGACGACGGGATTTGCCTCCAGAAATGGAGATCCCAACAGCAGGGTGCGCTCGTTGACTGCGTGACGGTCAGCCGTCACGACAACGACGGCCGACTGGTGGTGGTGGCGATGCGAGCCGGCCGCCTCCGTCCGACGGTCGACCGACCAATCATCTCCCGCGCGTGCCCGTCCGCCTGCACTTGGGCCCATCTCACTGCTCTTGGAAGCCAAGGCGGGTGCCGTGGGTCGAACAGAAGCAGGCCGACGAGATCTAGCGGGTTCGTTGGCTGGGGCTGGAGGGACCACGTCGTTCATGTCGGCCCGTGAGCCAGCGGGCGCAGCAAGGGGGGATACGTGGGTGGTGTACAGGACGCCTGCGTCCCAAGACGCTCGGTCACCCATCCCCACCACGACGCGGTGCGCGTGGCGAGCTGTGAGGGGAGCTTGCCCTCGCATTGTCTCGCACAGAAGCCACAGGCTCAATGTGGAGCCGGGGGGAGGGGGGTGGGGGTGAAGGTACTCCACAGATGGCCTCCAAGGAGCGCGTGGGGCAGGGTGATGGCGGTTACAAAACACTGGAAGAGGATTTGGGTTGACGATGTAGGGTGGGGTTGAGACGGCCAAGTGTCTGCGACTGCGGGGGCCTCTGCGGCAGTTCCATTTCGGTGTCAATCGTCGCTGGTCACCACTCCACAGACGGGCAATTTGCACGACAATTCTTCGTTTTTTCATACGGCTGTGTAAGAGCATCTCCACAAATGGAGCCAACCGTCCGACCCAACGGCCATATGTGCGCAACGTGTATCGCTGGAACTGGCTCTCCAAACGGAAAGCCAAACCTGAGAAGGTCACGTCTCAATGTTTGGCTCGCTTGGGCGCTCTCTGTGGGTGGGCCTCTTTCGTGGCGGGCCAACTATCCAAAAGTGCCCGACAGAGAATCTCCGTGGATGGCAGATCGTCACGCGACTGTCTGAGCGCCACGGTTCATGCACTTCATTGGTGATCGTGGTTCGGACAAGGAACCAGGGGTTGGCCAAACGACTGGGTGCGTCTCCAAATCGGCCTGTTTGGAGTCGCGCTGCCGTTCAAGCTCAAAAGAAGGGCCATCCCGCGAGGCGTCCACGAGATTCGTGAGAGGACTAGAAAATGTGAGAAGATCTATTTATGGGTCGTCACACCCCCGTCACACCATAGTTTTGGAGAAGCTCCCAGCCACCAGTGCTCCAACCGTCCGAACGGCCAAACGGTGCCACGTTTGGCTGTTTGGACGGTTGTAGCCATTGGTGGAGATGCTCTAAAGCAGGTCCATACGAGTGCGCACCGCTAAATAGGCGTGTACCACGCAAGGGCCGCCTCACGACCGGCCGAGCGCGGGGCGCGGAATATTCAGAGTAGGGCCACTCCCCCCCCCCTGCGGGAGGGGGAGCACGCGGGACGGGGCCCACACGCCGCCCGCCGACGCCCCGCCACGGGCCGGCGCCGGGAGACATCTCCCCCGGCCGACGACCACGGGGACGCCCGGGGAGACCGGAAAGCACTTCCCAGTCTCACCTGCGTCCTCCATCATCGGTGAGCTTGGTAAGGCTCCCGGTGCCTGTCTGCGTGGCTACGCTGAGCTTCTGAATGAGCTCGGCCGAGGCGGCGCTCGCTGACGCGGACGCCGCGGAGTTTCTGCAGAATGCGGACGCTGCCGCGGCCGCAGCCGCGGCCGCGTCCGACGTGGGCGCTTTTGGCAACGGTGGCCAGCTCGCCGCTGCCATCGACGGGCTCGTTGCGGGATTGGCCGGCTTCAACACCCGGCTCGACGCCCCAGAGCTTCAAGTGTAAGGGGCCGCCCTGAGCACCGCCGGTGGCGGCTCCGGCGTTGGCGCCGCGGGCGACGACGACGGTGGCGATGGCGGCAGTGCGGGCGGCGGACCGGCGGCCGACGCCGCCCCCAGCGGCGCGGCCCGCCGAGACGCCGCCGACGGCAATACCGGCCTGGCGCGCAAATTTTCCGACGGCATCGCTTGCGCCCTCCGTGAGGTTCGGCGGAGTCGAGGCAGATCCTCGAGCTATGAAGATGATGAGTTCCTGGAGCCCTCCTCGGCCTTCACCGACCAACGCGCGCGGCGCTGCGTCCAGCGCTCGGAGCGCTTGGTGTACTTCCAGCTCGCCCCGAGTGCGAGGAAGAGTTTCCCCGCCCCGTTCCGAATGGAAAAGGTGCGCGATCGGGACGACTTCCCCACCTCGGAGCCCTGCGCCGAGGCGGACGAGGCCAAGCACCTCACCATGGTCTGCGCGTGGAGCAATAGCATCCACAATGAGATCCTGTCCTTTACTCAGTAGACGGGCTACAACGATGTCAAGTCTCTCTACGCCTTTCTCCTACGCTCCCGTATATACCGCCACCAGCTCGCCGAGCTCTGCGCGGCGCGCTACGAAGTTCTCAAGGATCCCGACGCGGTCATCGCCCGCTAACTCCAAGAGCGGATGCTGTCTCCCGCGGAAACCCAAGCTTCCGAGGCGCGCCGATAGCTCGAGGTCGAGACGCTCAACCTCGGCGACCGCGGGCTCAACAAGAGCATTTCGGCCCAGCAGATCAAGGACGTCGCGGCGGAAGGACGCAAGCGCGGGCGCCACGGACAAGGGCACAAGCGTGTCGGCGACGGTGACGCGCCGCCCAAGTAACAAAAAGGGCGGCCTGGGGGCGCCGCTCGCCCCCTCCGCTGCCAACCTCGGCGCGACGGGAAACGGAAGGAGCGGCGCTGCGCCCGGCTTGCCACCGGCGCAGAGAGCCGGGGACGCTGCCAACGCCTGGCAGGAGATTGGTGTCTTCCGCTGGGTGCGGCGCGCCCTGCAGTTCGGCCTCCGGATTCCGTGGCTATCGCCGCGGGGCCGCCCTCTGAGGCGGTGCCGGCCCTACCCAGGCACCAAGCGTGACACCACCCTCGTCAGGAAGGAGCTGGAGCGATGGGTACCGGCGGGATTCATCCCCCCCCCCAGGACGACAAGGAGTGGCTTGCCGCTCAGTGCGTGTCCCCAGTATTTGTCAGCTGGGCGCGACAAGACAAGCCGCGGTTGTTTGTTGACCTGAGCCAAGGCACAGAGTACCTAAAAGCTATCAAGTTTAAACGAGAGGCCCTCACCGAGTTCATGCCGGCGTTGGTACCGGACGAAACCTGATATCTCGGAATGTCAATTTCGAGTATCAGCACGTCTACATCCACCCCGACGACCTCTCCTAGCTGACGTTCACCGTTGGTGGCCGCGCATTCGAGCCCGTCACCATGCCGTTCGGTCTATCGGTCGCCACCTGGGCCTGGACGAAGATCATGCGGACGGTTCTCGCGCACCTGCGGCAGACGGGCATTATCCTTATTGGAGACTTCGACGATAACGGGGCGGCCGCGCCGGGGCGGCGGCCCACGAGCAAGTCGGCCGCCGTCAAGGGCTTTACCATGGTAACCCAGCTGTATCAGCCGCTCGGACTGACGTTGCACCCAACAAAGAGAGAGAGCGACGGCACCGAGCAGCTGACTCTTCTCCGGTTCACCATTGACACCGCCGGTAACCAGGTGCGCCTCCAGACCAAGCGCCTCGACCGCCTTTGGGGCACGGCCGCCGCCGTGTTGGCGTGGGCGGGCGCAAATCGACGGTTGGTCCGGCGACGGCCATTGGAAAGAGTGGTCGGAACTATCATGACGGCGAGCCTGGAAATTCCCAAGGTACGACTGTCTTCGCGCGCGATTTACGACGATCTCGCACGCTCGGCGGCGGCTCGGGGGCCGCACGCCGACTGTCGCTTGTTGCACCAGTCGTTGCGGGACCTGCGCTGGTGGGCCAACTTTGGGCGCGCCGGCCACGGCCGGCCACTGAGGCCACGCCCCCGCTCCCACACCCTGCCCACCGACGCATGGGGCTCTGGGTGGGGCGGGGTCGCAGACGAGACCACCCCCGCGCGCGGTTCCTTCACTGGCGCCGCGCTCGACTGGCACATTGAATTCGAGGAGGTGGCGGCCATACGGCTCTCCCTGATGGCCCTCTCCGCGTTGTTTGCGGTGGGCGACGTGATCCGCGTCGCCACTGACTCGCGTGTCGCCCTCCACGCCGTCAGCGCGCTCGTATCCCGCTAGGTCCCTCTGTGAGCCCAGGTGCGCCGGCTCTATACCGTCGCGCAGAGGCTCGGCGTCATGCTCGACGCCGAATGGATCCTGACGGCCGACGACGTGTGGGAAGACCAGCTGAGCTGGACAAAGGACTCGACGGTGTGGAGTTTGGAACCGAGATATTTCGACTCTCTGGATTCGCTGTACGGGCCCCACATGCAAAACTGTTTCCCGCCCCTCTGCGCAACGCTGCCGCCCACCGAGCCGCCCGCCTCGGCGCAAACCAAGCCGGCCGCCTTTCTCCCCGATTGTCGATGAACGCGCGTCAACAACTGGGTGAACCCCGCCTTCAGCACGATCCCGTTGGTCCTGGACCTGATCAAGACACAGCGGGTGACGGCGACGGTCGTGGTGCCAGTTTGAAGGGCGCAGCCCTGGTGGCAGGCGTAGCTGAAGAGCGCCAACGAGGTTTTCTACCTACGGCGGAAGGCAGGCCTACACTTTCGAGACGCGGGAGGAGCGCTAGGGCCCCACCCCCTCTAGAAAGAGTGCTCCCTCCGGTTTATACGCGGCGGTTGGGGCGCGCTGCAGCCGCTCGGGCAAGCGCAGCGACGGCGACCGTTGAGCATTCATTCGGTCACGGCCCCAGCGCGGCGGCTGCCACGACGCTGCTTGCCAAACAACTTCTCCGGTTGCACGCGCGACACGAATGCGGCCAACTGGGCATCCTTTGTCGATTTCTGAAAAGCCAGTGGCTACCCCTCACTGCGGACCACCACTGAGGTCGTCGCCTGTTACGTCGGGGAGCTCTGCGAGCGCGGCACAGTCGCTCCAGGCACGCTGCAGAACTACCTCAATCCGATCAACTCCGTGCACGCCTTTTGCCAGCTCGACAAGCCGGCGGTCGGGCCTAGGCTACCGGTGGTGCGGCACGGCTACGCGCACCAGTACACCGATGCCCATGACGGGCTACGCCACAAGCGCGTGCCGCTCCCGGCTGCCGCGCTGCTAGGGATGGTGCGGGTGGGGCGAGCTGCCACCGATGTTGCCTTGCGACGGCGGATGGCGGGGCTGGTCATGACAGCGCTTACCTTTGCGCGCCTGGGCGGAGGGGCCAATCGCCGCCCCCAGGACTTGACACTCATGCCGACGTCGATGGTCATTCAAATCGCCGACTACAAGCACGGGGCGCGTGCCAACCGCGAGCGCGTTGTCATCCGCATCCCCCGCCGAGCGACGGGAGCGCCCGGCGCGGCGTGCGAGCTGGTCCGCGACCACGTTGCGGCCCTGATAGTGGCCAAGGCCGCGCCCGACCAGCTCCTCTTCACCCCGCTTGGCGACCACACCGCGTTGCCGACCGAGGTGGCCATCGCGTGGATGCGCGAGAGGCTGTTTCTCACGCACGTGTGCGCGCCGGCGGGTTCTCTCTACTCGGGCCACTCCCTGCGCGGCGGCGCCGCGACGAGCGCTCGTAGCGTGGGCTGCTCGCTCGACGCCATCGCTACACTGATGGGCATGAGGAACAAGAGCACAACCACGATGATTCACCGGCGCTCATGATTGGTCGATGCCAACCCAACGCCACGTTCATGGCATGCGCCGCACAGATATTTGTGCCACCTGACTTGACGTGCGTCTCATTTTGAAAATACTCTACTCCCCCAATGGTCAATGTTGTATTTGATTTTGACCTGAGTGACCTGTGGATCAATTGGATAAAATTGATTCACATTCAGGATGGCTGAACCAAATCGAACGGTGACAACCCTGAATTTGAGTCATACGCCCAGCGGTGGCATGGCAGCATCGGCATCAAACGCAGACGGCATGGGTGGGGGATCACTCCCCGCCTGGTCCCCCCCCCCGCCTCCCTCCCCACTTGCCCCCTCACTCGCCCCCCCACTCGCCACCCCGCTCGCCCCACCCCCGACCGCCCCCGATGGCGGCGTCGAGTCGGCGTTCAAAAACGCGCCGACCGCCCCCAAGAACCCATCGTGCTTCAAAAACCTCGCCACCGTATCCCCGTCGGACCAAAAGCCGACCGCGTACGAGATGGCGTGCATCGTGTAGGGCACGTCGCGCACAAAGTTGCCCCCAAAGTACACGTGATGCAGGCCGAGCAGCCGCGCGTTGAGCACCGCCACCTGCCCGATGTTGTACGACACCATGCGGAGGAGGGAGAGCGCCACGTCGGGCGCGTGAAAGTGGCGGGCGAGCCGCGTGTTGGCGAGCGGCTCCGCGGCGAGGAGGGCGTCGAGGCCGGCGGCGCGCGCGAGGCCGCCGACGCCGGGGAGGGCGGCAAGGACGCCGAGCCACAGGTAAAAGGTGCCAATGACGGCGCGCGCGACGGCGCGGTACAGGTCCATGGCGGCGGTGCGGGCGCCCCGCCAGCCGCCAGATGCGCCCCCTTCCTCGTCTCGCCGCATTGTCACCTTACCAAATGAGGCGGCAATCACGTCTGGGGACAGCCCGAGCGCCCCGTACCCGCCCGCCCCGTAAATGTCGCCAACGAGCATGTCGACCGCCGCATTGTCACCGGCCTTGGTCAACTCAATGACCTCGTCAAAGGTTTTGCAGTGGGTGAGCAGCCGGGACAGCCCCCAAAAGGTGCCCCCGCCGAGCGACGAGCCCGAAACGCGCGTGAACTGCCCGTGGCCAGTCACGTGCACGATAGAGACGCCAGAGCCAATGTTGACCAGCAGGTACGGGAAGGGGTCCGCTGTGGCGGGTACAAAGACGCGGCGGGGAACAGGCACCTCGGCACTGGCGGTGGGGGTTGGGGGGGGGGGGGGGGGGGGGGGTGCGGCTGCGCTTGGCGGTAGGTGCTTTGCCGCCGCTGTCGCTCCTGTCGACCACGTCGCCGCCCGTGCTGCCCGTACTGCCATACCCGCCGCCCCCACCACCGCCGCCGCTGCCATCACCCAGGCCGTTGGCGAAGGCAGGATCGCCCTTGACGTGCGCTTGCCCCTCCGCCGGCGATGTCGCCGGAGACGGCGACAGCTCCGCCGTCGATTGGAACTCGTACACCTCCGCCTCAAAGCGGGTGAGCATCAAGTTGAGTCCCGCGACCGTGCAGGCCATCTCGTCCAGCCGCACCAGCTGCACGCCAATGACCGTTGCAAACAGGTCTGCATACTTGTACGCGCCGCCGCCCGTGGCGCGGATGAGCCGTACCCCGCCCGGTCCGTCCCCGCCGCAGCCGTCGTCGCCGCCGCCCCCCCCATCGCCCGCGCCGCCACCCCCACCACCGTCAGCCGCCGCGTCTCCCGGGCGCCCGCTTGGGGGCACGGCCGGCCGCCCAATCCCCTCGTCGGGTCTGGCGCCCACCCCCTCCCCCGGCGAGTGGGCGCGCCCCCAGTGGGCGCCGAGAAAGCGCACGCACTCATCAATGGTCGCCGTCTCAAACGTGAAAAAGTGGAGGGTGCCCCGCAGCTCGGGCACGTGCACGGCCAGGCGGGAGGCGGTGGCGCGGCCGCCGGGCGTCAGCTCGTCAATCAGCAGGGGCGGGGGGGGGAGCCAGCCACCGCCATCATGGCCGTCGCCTTCCGCGTCGCCGCCGCCCTCCGCACCGCCGCCGTTGCCAACGCCTCCGCCACCGCTGCTGCCGCAGCCGGCGCCACTGTCGCGGCCACCCCCCCCCCCCCCCCCCCCCCCCCCCGGCGCCGCACACGGTCTGGCTGGAGGTACATGAGTTTGGCGAGCGTCCCCCCAATGTCGAGCGCGAGGGCGTTGGACTCACGCAGCAGGTTGACGCGGCGCAGCAGGGCGAGCACCGAAAACCGGTCGACGGCCGTGGAGCTGCGCGCCTCGGACGCGGGCGGGCCACAGGCGAGGCGGGGGGAGGGGGGGGGGGACGTCAGCCGCCGCCGCCGCCGCCGCGATGGGGGCGGCTCCCGGCCGGTGGCGACAGCGGCAGCGCCAGTGGCGGCGGTGGCGGCGGCGACGGTGGCGGGCGCCGGTGGCGGCATGGTAGTAAGGGCGGCGGGCTGACAAGCAAAGCCCCTGGCAGACTGCCACCGCGCGCACCGAAAGCCACGACACGGGCAGAGGGTGGGAAAAGGTGGGGGCGCGGGACGAGGACAGGCAGATACCCGTCGGAAGGGGAGCAGGCAGACACCCTTCGTTCCGGAGGCCGTCGCCGGGGTCGGTCGTGGGAGCAGCGCGCGGGACCCGAGCAAACGGGCGGTACCGCCGCTCGGGAAGGAGGCCAGACAGGCCGTCGCCGGAGCGCGTTGTGGGGGCAGCGTGCGGGACCCGTGCAAACGGGTGGTACCGCCACTCGGCCGGCACGAGAGGCAGCAGTGGCGGACGCGGCTCTGCGCGGACAGCGATCACGGCGGGATCGTTGCACTTTCGACGGCCGACTACATGCACGGTTGTATTTCTTTTCCATTTGTCTGGCATCAACTGATCTACCTGCCAAAGGCGGGGTCCACTACTGTATCATATCCATTTCAGTTCGAAGACCTATCTTCCCGCGCCCCCGCCCAGGCTGCACGCCGCGGTCGTGTCGCCCCAGTTTTTCGGCAGCCAATGGTGTCACCAATGCCCACCAGCGGGGCCTTGGCGGGACCCCCCTCTCGCCCAAACGGACCACTCCCCGCCGAAGCGCTCCGCGGCGGGCCACCCAGCGCCACGGGCGAGACACATCGCGTCCAAAACGGTTGAGCTCTGCGCGTGGCTGGCGTGCGGCACGCGGCAGCGTGCGCGCGGGGGCCCCCCACTCCCACTGGCGCAGCGCCGCCCCCCGCTCGCCGTGCCCGCGCGCACGCAGCAAACCGTGCTGGCCGGCTGCCTCGGCCATCTCCCGCTCCCCGCCTCGCGGCGCGTGCGTTCCGCGCGAGCCGGCGGCGGGAGCTGGACCGCCCTCCTCCCGCCTCCCCACCGCCGTCGCTGTACGCGCGGCGCTCCGCGTCTCCCGCGCCACTGCCACTCCCCTCCCCATCCCCCTCTCCCCCACGTGTCCCCCCATTCCCCCCCCTCCTCACCGGGTGGCGCCACCCCCGCCCCCGCTTTGTCGTTGCCCGTGCACTCATTATCTGTCCCCGTCGTCCGGTGCGCAATTCTTGCGCGCCCACCGCCGGCCACGCCCGCGTCGTGGCGGTGTACAGCAACAACGTTATCCGTGGGCCGAGGTACCCTGCGCCGCGGGGCCGGTGTTGTTTATTTTCGTGCACGGAAGGGGAGCAGGCTCGGCCGGGCGGGACGCCGCTGCCGCGCTGCGGCTACGGGCATCCCGGCCCCACCGTCCCGGTGGGGGGTGGTGACGCGGCAGAGGCAGGGCACGCACGCTGCGCTCTCATCGGTTGGCGTGGCAGGCCGTGGTTCCGCGCCTCGCCGTCGCCCCCGTCTAGCCCGCCACGGTCCGTGGGCGGTAGCCGCTTTTTACTTGGTGGGCCGAACTGTGCCTTCCCCTCTCTCAACCCGTCTCTACCGTCGACCCCCCGCCTTCTCCCCGCCGGAGGGCGTTCGTCTTTGGCGATTGCAGCCGACGCGATTGTTGCTGGCTTGTCCCCGCTCCCCCTGCCCCACCCGGCCTCCCCGGCACGGAGGCGCACTCTGCCACGCAGGTAGCTCCGCCTCGCGCACCTGCGCCCTCGTGCTGCCAGAGTGTCTCCCATTGAATTCCTGCTATTGCACCTGTGAGGAATCGCTCGGTTTGTTCTTGCTCTCGCCGCGTTCGGGAACCCGCTGGGATTGACGGGGTGACGGTGCCGGTCCTCCTGCCTCCCATACTCTCGCTCGTAGGCGCACTGCGAGAGGTGTGTGTCGGTGGGTGAGGAAGGTGCGCGGTGCACAGTTGGTCGCAACGTCGGTGGCGCGCACGTCGCGGTCTTCGTCGGCTTGGACGTGTCGTTGCGGCGCAGGTGGGTCGGTGCTGGTACTCCCCTGACGCTCGCTGCTCGCTGCTATGACAGGTACCACGCCGGTCGTGCCGCCTCTCGACGCGTCGTTGCTGAATGGGACGGCCCCAACCGGGAGTGGCGCGGCTCTCAAGTCGGGCCTACCGCCTGGAAAGAGTATCCCCGCCGTGCCGCTGACGACCCCGACGTCGGTTCTCGGTGGGGATGGCCTCAGTGACTCACCCGTCGCCGCCTCCCCCGTTTCCCCACCGGCGGCTGACGGCGAGGACTCGGCCGGCGCGGGGGCTGGGGCCAATGGCTCTGCCGGTGGTGGTTCCGCCAATGCGGCGGCGCCCGCGGCCCCAACGTCGCCCGCTTCGTCGGCGCCACCGCTCGCGGGCATCATCCACAGTGTGGTGCCGACGGTTCGACCGCCAAGCGGTGGGGGTCCGTCGGGGGCAGCCGGCAACATCAACTCGCCACGGGGAGCGGGGTCCCCGCGCCGGTCGGCGCTCGTGCGGTTATTTTCCACGTCCCCCAAGTCGGGCGGCGGCGCAGCAGCTGTGCTGCCTGCAAGCGATGCGGGGGCGGCGGATGAAGAGGACGAGGAGGATGGGGAAGACTCGGAAGGTATGGACGTTGCCATTGCGCGCCAGACTCGGCTGTTTTTCTGCCCTGTTGGCCTTGTGGAGTTCGTAGGTCAGCCGTGTCGCGTGTTTTATTGCCTCGGTCCTTCGTCTGCACGCACGCGAGGCCACGGTCTGACGTTGCTCCCTTGCTGCGCTCTCGCTCTGTCTCTGTCCCTTGACTGTTTGTTGATTGCGTGCGGGGTTCTCATACTTGCAGGGTTGAAGAAGAAGAAGACCCTCCTACATCGCCTCTTCCACCGCCTCCTCAAGCGCCAGCCGCTGGATGCGGCTTCCCCCGCTCCGTCCGCACCCCTTTCGGTCAGCGACTCATCGCTGATGGCCCAGCTCCTCGCGCTCCCCCCCACTTTTACGCCCGCATCCCCGCTTCTCCCCGCCGCGGTCGGATCTCTGGGTTCTCGGCCGACGCTCGTGCTCGACCTGGATGAGACGCTCGTGCATTCGTCTTTCACGTACTTGGCGGACGCACACCTCACGCTGCAGCTGACCATTAGTGGTGAGCCGGCGGTCGCGTACGTGCGCAAGCGCCCGCGTGTGGACGAATTCCTGGCGGCCGTGGCGGACATTTTTGAGGTGGTTGTCTTCACGGCCTCACTTGCGCTCTACGCCGACCCCGTACTAGACGAGCTATCCGCTTCAGCGGCGGCCATCAACGGTGCCCACCCTTCGGACATGATTCATGGCCGGCTGTACCGGGAACATTGCGTGATGGTGGGGGGTGTTTTCGTCAAGGATCTCACTCGCCTCGGCCGGGACGTGAAGCAGGTGATCATTGTCGACAACTCTCCCATCTCGTACGCCATGCAGCCTGAGAATGCGGTGCACATCCTTGACTTCATCGACGACGAGACCGACGGGGAGCTGGACAAGACGCTGGCCAAGGTGCTGACAATGCGGGATGTCTCGGACGTGCGCAACGTCATTCGACCGCCACCAAAACAGGCGCCGAACGCGTCCTCTGAAGGTACTGCGGCCGGGGATAAGCCGTCGAGGTCGTCGGTGGCGCCCCCACCGCCACTGTTTGCGATGCAGGCGAACAACGGGACGCGGTCAGGGTCAGTGCCCCCGGGCACGGACGTTGTTGGCGTTACGTCGCCGCAGGCCACGCCGCCGGGTGCACCGGAAAGCGGCGCCGCCGACGTTGCGGCAGACCCGCCGGCCGGCGAGGGCGCGTTGGTGGCAGCTGTCGCTGGCCAGGCAGCGTCAGCCGACGAGTCTAGTGACGCCATGTCCTCAGTCGTTGCGGGGCCGCCGATGCCGGTGCAAGCCCCTGCCTCCGCTCCCAAGGCCAAGGCGCACGCGGACGCTCTGGTGCCCGGCACACCTGTGACGCCGTCAGGCCCATTCTCTGACGCGTCCGCGGCGATGCAAACGTAGCCGCAGAGTCCTTTTGGTTCGCCTGCGGCGCGTCCGTTTTGTGGCTCTTTTGGTGTGGCTATCTATTTTCCCGCTTAAAGTGAGGCGCTGCCGGTCTCGCGGGTCAGCTTTATTCTACGTCGTCTTGTGGGTACCTGTACGCGCCGAAATGTATACGGCACACGCGCACGACACAAGTCATCCAGAATCTATGAGCCGTGTCCGACGACATGGACAGAGGCAGACACGGTGACGGTGCATGCATGGCCAGGGCGAGTCTCGTTCCTTCTAAAGTAGTGATGCTGGGCTTGCGTTATCGAGTCCATTCTGCAGGGACCTTGACGCGAGTTGGACAGGCTAGGAATGCACACGGACGCGCTCTCCACTCACAGCACTTTTTTCTTATTCAGGTGCCTCCGCACGGCCCAGCCCTGTAGGACCGCCACGAGAGCCAACACAAAAACACACAGGGTGCCTGCCCGCACGACCACTACCCCCGTTGCAGCATTCATGTGATACAGGCTATCCTCTCTCCGCCTGACCTCGTCCATCCGCAAGTGGAGGCCCTCCAGCTCGGACACCGTTTCGTGCAGCGCAAGCTCCAGGTGGCCGAGGTGCTGCTTGAGCGCCAACCGCCCGAAGTCGTGCGCCCCTGAGCCCGACGCGAGCGTCAGCCGCACCCTCCGAAAGACGCCGGTGACCGGCTGTGTGGCGCCGTTGTGAGAAACGCACACCTCGTAGCGTGCGGTCGACCACAACCCCTCGTCATCGCCGTAGCTCCCGTCGATGCCAGGCGGCGGGGCGTCGCCCTCCGGGTCGGCCCAATCGTCCTCGTCCAACCCGGCAAGGTCTTGGTCCCCCCATGCGTCGCCGCCGGCCATGGCTCCCTTGGCTTCCGCCTCGGACACACTCTGCAGGGACCGTCCGTGTCGGTCGGCGCCGCCACCGTCGCCGACGCCTGGGGCGGCGCCGCCCCCCGTCCCACCGCCGCCGCCAGCCCGGCTGGCTCGGGCGGCCTCGGCGGCTTGACCGTCAATCACCCGAGGCGCCGCGTGGCCAGCTGCGCCGTATCCGGATGGGGTTGTGAAGCCAAACTTGACGTGCGCGACGTTCTCCCTCTTGTACATGAGTGCTTGGGTGGCCACGTGCGTCACATGGACGTCCACCGGCATCTCGCCTTGGGAGGCGGTAACAAAAACCTCGCCAAAGACACGCGTGTTAGGGGCAATGGCGTCGACAAAACACCGGCGCCCTCCAGAGGGCAGGTAAAAGGTTAGGCCAGCGACGGGGGGGGCAAGGACCGCGACGAGGAGCGTGGACGCCAGCGCCCATAAGCCACAGCGTGCGGACGGCGCAAAGGAGTAGGGAAAGGGATTCACAACGGCCATGACAACAGCTTGGCAGGCCTCTGACAGCTTGGTGCAGACCGTACAGCTCGGTGAGGCGTGAAGACACCGCCTCGATGGGCCAGCACCAGAGTCTTGGTCGCGGAGGCCAGACTGCCACTGACAAGACAACCACTGCCGTCCAGAGTAGTTGTCGGATGGAGCAGCTTGCGTCCTTCTGCAGAATTCTAAGAATTCCACTCGCTTGATCCCTATCGTCTTCGTCGTGATCGACTCGGCTGCGACTGCGCTGCCTGCAGGGGGAGGGGGGGAGTCTGGGCGCGACTCTGGGCGTCCTTGAGGGCAAGCAGGCAGCTGTACCCCCTCCGTTCCGGCAACGACTGGGAGCTTCGTGCAGCCGCAAAGGCAGGGAAGGGACACATCGATCTCTCCGGGGCGGCCGTCCCACCCGACTTGTGTTTCAGACCCAGCAGCAAGTGCACCACCCGACTTTGCCGGCGGTTGCGGGGTGGACGCGGCGGTCGCACCCAATGGAGCTCGTCATGCAAGAAGCTTGGGGTTGGTTTTATTGACATGGGCAGGGCCGTCAAGACGGAAAAAACCATGATACAAAAGAGGCGCCCACAGGCACCATGTGAGTGGGGCACTGCGCGCGGTACCGCGCGCGTGCCACCAAGTCAGCGCGGCCGCCGTCGACCACTGTCCGGTCAACGGCGGCCACGATCCGGTCGACACCGACCGGGGACAGCCACCTACTCGCCCGCCCGCTCAGCCGCGGGCCTCGATGCCGCAGCGGGCGTTGGCCCAGCCCGACAGGAAGACGACACCGAGGATGGTGACGGCGGCCGCAATGAGCGGCGTCGGCAGCTGCAGCATCTTGCCCTCGCGCTCCTCCTCGGTCGCGCTCGACAGGCGCTCGTTGAGGGAAACGAGCGCGACGGGCGCCATCATCCACGCCACGTAGCCGCCAAAGAAGATCGCACCAATGTTCTCATAGGGAGCGCACGCCTCATCAATGCTGATAAAGGCGACGAGCCGCCACACAATCCCGGCGATGAGCAGCCCGAGAGTGAGGATGTTGAACCACTCGAGCCACGAGCGGCGGTGGCGCTGGCCCGTGTTGGCAACCCATCCGAGCTTGGAGCCCCCAAACAGCGCGTCCCACACCCCGACCGTGTGCGCAAAGCTGTAAGAGAACCAGCACTGCTGCGACCGCAGCACGTCATTGGAGGAAACGTCCCAAAAGGCGGAGAAGAAGGCGGCGTAGCGGACGGCATAGTAGGTGACAAAGGCCCCCGCAAGGGAGGAGGTGCTCGTCGGGGAGATGGGCGCCGCGGCGGTGATGAGGTAATAGAGGGCGCAAAAGACATAGCCAAAGGCGCCCCAGCCGAGCAGCGGGTAGAGCGTCGAGTCCAACCAAAACATGGTCGACACAAACGCGTTGTTGGGCTTGCGCTGCTGCCGGCGGTAGGCGTAAAACTCGGACAGCTCGCTCGGCTTGCCGCGGCTCATGAGCATCGCCTTGCGCTCCTTGGCGGCACCCTTGAAGATGCGCATGCCGTTCTCAATGGCGCCCTTGGCCCACCGTTGCCGCTGCAGCAGCGCGGCGGCCACCGTCACGGGCGCTTCCCCCCAGCACAAGTCCTCGTCGGCGTACTTGGAGACGTAGCCGCGACGGTGCACCTCGTTGGACGTCAGCGTGTCCTCCGTCACTGACCCGTAGACAAAGCCGCCAATCTCGTTCAGCACCTCCCGGCGCCAGCACGCGTTGGTGCCCACTGCGAGTGTCATCACCGACGACAAACAAGAACCAAAACAGGAAAATGGCCAGAAGAGCAGGAGGCGAGTCAGAAAGCTACCCGAGAAGAGTCGCACCCCGCTGCAGTGCCTCCACAGAAAAAAAGAAAGCAAAGAAGCCGGGCAGGCCAACGTACCAAAATCGGTCATGCCAAAGCCGTCGCGACCCGTGCAAATGCCATTGTAGTACACAGCGTTGCGATGCTGCGCAGTCCAGACGTACAAAGGACGCGAGCCAATGGAGAAAGCGAGACGGAAGCGGGAGACGAGACAAGAAATGTCAGTACACGGCTGGAGAAACAACTTGAAACAGGCACGGCGCGACCGCGACTTGAACAGGGCAATGAAACTATATAAGATTGAAGCGCAAGCAACACCCTGAGCGCTAAACGTACCGCGCAGTAGTCAGGGTGGTCCCCAGCGACGTTGGCAAACCGTTGCGGGCAGCCGACAAAGCCAACGTCCCGGTTGATCTGCCACGACTTGCTCTGCCCAGTCCCGAGCTCCGGGTCCTCCGCCTGCACGAGCTGCGACTGCAGCGAGTCCGTGCGCTGCTCCTCCAGCAGTAGCGGCAAGACGCGCAGCAGGTAGCTCTCGACCGGCTTCATGTCGGCGTCGAGGAAGAGCACAATCTTGCCGTCGGCGTTGCTGTTGCTGAGCACATTGTTGATGTTGCCCGCCTTGTTGTGAGCGTCCGCCGGCTTGACACGCGCCACGAGCGACAGCCGCGGCAGGGCGCCAGGGGCATACATGTCCGCGCCGTACGGCCCGAACTCAAACTGCGCGGGGGTGCCAGGTACCAAAGCACGAGGAGGGAAGAGTCATCGGAACGGCAGACGTGTCGGTGCGGAAGCAAGAAAGGTGGCGGCATGGCGGAAACAAGAAGGGCAGGCAATTGTCAGCTGGTGTCTTCGGTGGTCAACCCCGCCTACACTGGCGGATGCCCGCAAATCGTCAAAATTCAGACACGCCACACGACCAACAAACGCCAACGACGTCGCCACAACCAAGAATCTTGCCCGCCCCGGAAACCGACCACGTACCTGGTGAGCCTCAACAGCACAATCGTGACGGGGCAGGTTGTCGCCGGCCTTGACCGTGTAATGCTCCACGAGACCTGAACAAGACAATCAGAGAGCGCGAAGAGGCCCGTCACGACGACAATGATTGGGAAGGACAATATTGTAGACATGTCAGTCAGCCGCCAGCCAAGCTCCTCCCACCGACGCGCTCACGCCGAGGACAAACCAAGGAATACCCCCGAAAAACGTACCGTGCTCGTTCATCGTCTCTTCGACGAGTGGGTCATAGCCGGCCTCCTCGACGCAAGTCTGGTACATGCGCAGCCCCATGTCGGAGCGCTCCACCATCTTGGACGTCGGGAAGAACCCATCGTCGCCGACAATGATGTGGAGTAGGTGGGCGGGGTAGTCCAGGCGCATCGCTGCGCGGATGGTCTGCCGCAGGCTCTCCACATCCTCCCTGCAAGACAAGAAAGGAAAAAAGAACCCGGACGCGGACCAAAACCCAGCCAATGCAACAAACGAGATGGTTAGTAACTCAGACATCAAACAACAGGATCAAGGAACAACAGAGAGAGGACGCACCAGGAGGCCACAATGGGCACAACAAGCCAGAACGTACTTGTAATGGGAAATGACCACGTCCACGGTGGGCCACTCGGACTCGGGCAGCGCCGGCCGCAGCTGGTCGAGCGACCGCCACTTGCGCTTCACCGGCTTCCACATGCCAAAGAGGGAAATGAGCGCCGAGAGGAAGGACAACATTTCAGCGACAATAAAGACCGCCCAGCACGCGATGGCGTCCTCGTTGCCGCCGCGCACAATCAGCCAATAAAAGTAGTAGCCGCCCGCCGGGATCATCAGCAGGTAGCACACCCGAAAGATGAGCATGCCGACCGCGTGCTGCATCGAGTAGGGCGAGTACATGTCCAGCCCCGAAATGCGCGACATGAGGCGCCGGCGGCGGGAGATGTGCGTCTTGCCGCCGTCCACCCCGTCAACGCCCGCCCCCGCCACGCCCGGCGGCAGCGTGTCGTCCCCGTGGCGCACGTTGACGCGCACGCCCGTCGACTCCTCCACGGTCGTCGGCAGGTCTGGGTTGTACTTGGCCACCCCGTCGACGATGAAGCGGAACTCGAGGCGCCCGACCGGCACCTCGACGGCCGCGCGAAAGGCCCCAGTCTTGACGCTTTCCATGGGCACGCGGTCCGAGTAGCCGTCCCAACTGCCGACGAGGAAGACGGTGCGGCCGCCGCCCGACCATTCAAACATGCACAGCTCCTTGGGCCGCAAATCTTCTGCATACCCCCCCCCCGGCGCCAACAGCGCCGACGCGGCGCCAACGGCCGACGCGCGGCGGCTGCTGCGCGTCGCCGCGCGGCTCGCCGCGCGGGAGCGGATGGAGCCCGGGCGGGCGCCCGCGTCGGAGCTCCCCCCCGGCGTGGAGAGGGACATGGAGCGGGAGTGGTAGGAGCGGAGGGACGGCGTCGAGCCGCCGGCCGAGTCGTCGTCCACCACCGACAAGCCGTCGCCGACCGATGAGGAGGCGGCCGTTGGGGGGGGGACCGTCGCCATGCGGCGTGTCACCGACTCGGGGAGGGACTCTTGGAGGGAGAGGGCGCCGCTCGGCGGCTCGACCGACCCAAAGCCGGACAAGCTGCCGGCGGGGAAGTCGTCGGGGAAGGCCCCGGCATCGTCGTTCACGGGCGAGCCGCCCCGGCCGACCGCCTCAAACGGCGCCCGGTGGCCGACCGCAGAGGTGGCGCGGGGGAGCGGTGGCATCGCGCCGGTGGCGCCCTCATGCTCGCGGTCCATCGCGCCGGTGAGGTGGGGGGGGGGGTGGCGTCACCGGTGAGCGGTGGCGGTGCAGGAGGCGTCCCAAGGTATGGGGAATGACCGCGGGGACTCCTCGCCGTCGTCCGCTTCGGGTTAATAAACGCCGACGGGCGGCGGCAGGTGGGGCGGCGGCGCTCAGGGCGCGCGTGGCGGACCCTCACCGGGCGTGGCGCGTGAGTACGGTCGCCGCTGACGGTACCCGCCGGACCGCCGCTGTCGCCCGACACCGGGGACACGGCGGCAGCGTGCCACGGCAACGTAGGCCGAGCTGGTGCCACGATTGGGGCAACCGAGCGTCGCCGCGGTCTGTGTGCCCGTCTTATGAGCGCCGGCACCGCCTCTGCTTGTCCCGCCGCCCCCCCGTACGCAGTGCAACACCGGTGCGAGGGGGAATACAGCAAGAAAAACAGAATGAGTGCGGACCCCTTCTGGGGCGTTTGCCCCGCGGGCCCTCTCTGCGCATGGCGCGTCCGCTGCCGGCGACTGTGTGCTGGCTGCATTCCATGCGCCCCCCCCTCGCGCGGGAGCCAGTGACGCCACGGGCAGCTCCACATGCCCTCTCCGCGTGGGCGTATGGGGCGGCGGGGTCGTGGCGAAGGACCGCGCCGCCGAAGCGAGGCGGGGGCGGCACGGCGGCGCCGCCCGCAAGAAAGGGGGGGGGGGGCGCCACGCGCGCCCAGGCTGGACGCCCGCCGATCTGTCGCCTGCTGCACACGACGGCCAGTGCCTCCGTGCTCGCATTGCACCGCCGCCACGCGGTGGTGGGGGGGCGATCCCAGCGTCGCAAACCGGTACAGTCCTGTACCGGTCGGCCACCGCCCATCATTCCCTGCCGGTCCTGATACCCGCACGCACCGTGTGTGCGGGTGCGGTCTGCTGGGGGCTCCAGGTGCGAGAACGGGGCAACGGCAACAGCCGCCAGGTCACCCTTTCAGGGCCCCGCCCCGATCTTTCTCTTTTTTTGCGGTGTTGGAGACACCGCTTGGTCGGCTACCGACCGACGCCGAGGGGCGGGTGGCCGTTTTCACTGGCAGGCGGCCAGGCATGCACGCCTGGCCGTCCCGCTTGCACGCCGCCACGGCTCGGGCGGGGCCCCCGCCGATGCATTCGCGGGGCTTGGCATTGGGAGGAATGGGCGGTGGGACGCGGTCCGTTGGCTGCCGTGGCGGCAGCCCAGCTGACCAATGCGAATTGTAAGGGATGGCGGCGACACCCCCCCACACGCGTGCCGAGCCCGCAGCTCGCCGGCGCTGACCAGACACGCGCTCAGCTGGGGGGCGGGCGACAACCCGACGGGGTGACCACCGCGCGTCGCGCCGTCTGTGGCGCGGCCGCCAGATCACGGTCCAGCAACGCCGTGCCGCATGCCGGGTCGTGGGGTGGCGCCCGTGCAGTCCAGCGGCGCGCCACCGTCAGCAGCAATCACCGTGTTGCGCAGCCTGCGCGGCTCCAGGTGCGATGCGCTGCGGCCACGAACACAGCAGGGGCCGCGTCCACGATGCGGGTTGGCCACTTGTCAAGCAAGCGGCCGTCAGGTCCTGGCCAGCACTGCATGGGAGGCGGTCAAATGGCACGCCCGCCCGCGGCGCGCGCGCCCCGTTTCCGGGGCGATGCACAACGGATTGGCGGGCGTGCCGGGTGTCTGCTCGGGATTTGCGGCTGGCCGGCGCCACCCACGCCGGCAGCCGGTCCCCTCTCCAGCGACGTGGCGGGTTGCGCCAAGAGCTGGTGTGGCGCCAAAAAAAAGTCCCCCCACAGGGCCTTGGAACGTGGATTCAGGGCGGCGCTCCGCGACCCGTGTGGGGCAACGACTTCGGGGCTCAATTGACCGCGGTGACAGCCGGTCGGCCAACAGCCTTGGGCGGCGGCCAGCCCCTTTACCTGGCGCCCAGCGTGCGAGGGAGCACCGACGCGGCGCGGGACGCGGTGGTGCGTTTACAGCGAGGGCCCGCGTGTCTCCGCCGATCGATCATTTCTGCCAGCGCCGTTGCACTCGGGCGTCAGTAGCCACGCTGTCAAATGTCGCGGGGAGAGCCGGGGAGGCATCCACAGTTTGCCGCCTCTGCGCACCGCGCCCTCAACGACCACTGTCTGCTCGGCCAAGGTGAGGAGGCCGTTGCGGGTCTCCCCATCGCGGGTTCACGCACCCTCCGACGCCGGGTGGACGGGTCTCTGAATACCTCGTCGCGGCAGCAGACGGCCGAATCGGGACGCCTGACACTCCAAGCGTCAGGGGATTTCCAGCCGCCTCGCGTCCACCGGTTGACGCCTGGTAGCAACGGGGGGTGTGTCATGCGCCACTGCCTAGACCTCTGGATGCAGCCGAGGGCTCGCACCATCTGCCGCGAGTGTCCGCCGCGAGGGAGTTGACCAACGGATCCGGGGCTTGCGCGCGGGGCCCCCAAAGTACACCCGTCCATCGGGTCGACGTCGAAAGTTTTTTGACGCTTGTCCTGCGAGTCGGCGCCGAAACAATCTCCCGTCCTCGCTCCAGTGCCTGAGCCCCTTCTTTCTTGACGCCGTGGTCCTCGCCCCGGCTCCTCCACGCGTTTCTGCGCACACTGCTCATTCAGCACGGTGGCTTGTCTAGATCACTAGATCACAGAGCTCCCGTGCCGAGCACCAAACACCGTGTCTCTTGGGGACGCACCGCAGAGACGACGGCTGCGGCGCTGTGTGGGGTACACGCTGCCGCTTGGAACGGTGCACCGCCCGCTTCTTCTGCTGTCTGCACTCCGCACCGACTCTGCCAGTGGCGGGGGTGACACGCGTCGCGCGTTCTTTTGGACACGCGGTCGGCGCAGCACCTCACCAGTCGTTGCAACGGCGGTTGTGGCGCCGCCCGCCACGAGCCGGCGTCGGCCGTCGGCTGGGCGATGACTTGGGGGTGACGGCTGGCCGCGGCCAATGGTGACCACGGCGGGGCGGCGCCCGGCTACATTGGGGAGCGCGGGCGCGGGAGTGGGAGCAGCGGCCATGACGACCATTGACGTCATGAAAGAAACCGGGAGATCCAACAAACAACTAGGGAACCGAAACGAGGCTGGTGGGACAAAGAGGGTAACAGAGGAGGAGGGGGGTGACTAACCGCGCGGGCGTCCGCGCGTGCATGCCGGCCCGACAAAGACGCCCGTCGTGGCAGGCGCGGACCGCATGAGCGCCACCGCCCACCGCAACGGTCGAGGACCGCCTCCGCAGGGCAAAGGACGCCCACCGCGGCGGTGTGAACGGCCGCGGGGAGGAGGCGACTGCCGCCCCCCGCCCAGCGGATGTGCCGCCAGCAGGCGGCCCGCCGCCCGCATCGCCCACGGCCTCGCCGCCGCCGCCGCCGCCTCCGTGGGCGGCTGGACTTGGCAACGTGGGCGCGCCGCAGCAGCCGCACTCGATGCACGCCCACCTCCCCCCCCCCACCCGCCGACAGGCGGGCAACCAGCCCGACCGCCGACACCCAGCCATGCCAGCAAACGCTTCACACCGAACGCACCGCCGTCGACGCCCGCCAATGCGGCGACGCACACCCCCCGCGGCGCCGTCGGGCACACACACCCCGACGAGAGGGCACGCCGCGGCGAGCCCCCGGTCCGCCGGCCGCCCTTGCAGACTGGCGGGGACCGCGTCGGCTTGGAGAGCGGCCGCCGCCCGCGGCGTGGCCGCATTGGCTATAAACGGGGTTGGATCAGGGGGTGGGTGCGTCTCGTGGCGACGCCGCCCGCCGCCGACGGCGCCGCTGCCGGCCGGCCGCAAGCCGTTTGGGGGGGGGAGGGGGGGGACAACCGCGCGGACGGCTTTGCGGCGTCTGCATCGATGCAACAAGAGCCACCGGTGCGGCCTCACACCGGCGGCGGCGTGGACGCCATCTCCGCCACGACGAGAAACTCGCGCAGAGCACGACGCCGCTGCCACTCGTGGCAACCCACTGGCGAGGAACAAGAGTGGAACACCTCGCCGCCTCCACCGCGGGAAAGAGCGTCACGCACAGGTGCGTTTGCGTTGCCGGTGCCACGCCAACGCCGCCGTCACAGCTGCGTGAACGCGGCTGCCCCGGTCCCGCCGTCCGGCCCCCCGTGTGACGGGCAGCTGGCGCAGCCGCCGCGAAGCCGCCTCCTCCGTGCGCGACACACCTATGTCTTGGGCGGAGCAGATACGGAGCGCAAGGGAGAGCGGCTTGTGTCGCCGGACAGGAGGCAAAGATACGCCAGAGGGCAACAGTGAGTGAGCTACAAGCGTCGTCAAGCAAAAAGAACAATGGGGGGTACAAAAAAGACACACCAGCTCATCACCAGCGGCCCCAGCGCCACCCACCCACCCGCACCCCATCTCTGCCACCATCCGCCCACTTTTCCGCCCTGTCGCCCCGGCTTTGTAGGCCGTGCTCTATCCGCACCAGCGGCGTCATCAAGGCGCCACGTTAAGCAAGATGTTGCCGCCCTTGGGCAAGTACGCAACGTTGCGGGTCTTGGACAGAGTACCCGAGATCTCCTTGGCCGCCTCAATCCTCCGCAGCTGCAACAGCCCGTCGCCCGAGGTGGCCATGGCCCGCGAAATGAGCGAGGCGGCTTGGGACTCGCCTTCGGCCTTGATGATCGCCGCGTCCTTCTCCTGCTCCGCCACCTTGACAATGTACTTGGAGCGCTCCGCCTCCTGTTGCGTCACCTGCTTGGCCTCAATGGCGTGCGCAAACTCGCGGCCAAACGTCAGGTGCGTCATCGACACGTCGTCGAGCTCAATGTGGAACGCCCGCGCGCGCACCGTGAGCGTGTCGCGGATCTGGCGCGACACCGCTTCCCGCTGCGTCAGCAGCTGCTCCGCATTGTACTGGGCAACGACCGACTTGAGCACCTCGTTGGCAATCGACGGCAACACCCGCTCGTCCCAGTCAAGACCGAGGCGGCCGTAAATGTCGGGCAGCTTGTCCACGACGGGCTTGGAGAGGACGCGGAGTGTCAGGTTGACCATTTGTAAATCCTTGGTGCCCGTCACCGAGTTGATGGCCCGCGGCCGCGTACGGACGTCAAAGAGGATGGGGCGCTGCAGCCACGGGACGACAAAGTGGAGGCCCTCGCCCATCACCTCCTCGCAAGCCCGTGCACGTCCTCTAGGAAGGGTAGTACGTCGGCACCACGCGTGAATGTGCCGTCCCCGCGGTTGGCGTAGTACCACGTCCGCTCCGAATCGTGGTTGGGCAGGAGCAAGTCGTACGCGCCGAGGCTGTTGGAGAGCGGCGCGACGACCGGGCCCCCAAACTTGCGCGTCCGCGTGGTCGGCAGGCCCGCCGCGGCCGACACGTCGGTGAAGGAGGTGGCGGCACCAGCGGGGCGGCAGGCAGTAGCAAGGACCGCCAGGAGCGCCACCGCGGCCGCGACAGAGGCGGCGGCGGCACGCATCGTCTGCGGAGCGCAGCGACGAGCGGCGGCGTCAGTCGGCACTGGCCAATCGGCTCAGACGCAGGGCGCCGTGATGCAGGTGCCGGCGTCAGGGGGAGGGGGATACGACGGCCGCCGGCTGGTTGTGGTCGGCGTGGCTCGTGGCGTCGGCGGGTCTGCACCTCGACGCGCGCCTCTGCTGGGGTCACTCTGTGCTCAACCGCCGCGCCATCGATGCGCCGTGTGCCTCGCTGCCCACCCGCCGCCCTTTCAACCCCCTCTGCAGGCGCGAGCCTCTTGGAACCGCCGCCACCACGTGCTTCCCTGCCGGCCACTCCCTCCCGCCCATCTGACACCGGTACCTATCCCCACGCACCGGGGCACGAGACCAGACGGTTGGACAGCGGGCCCGGCCGGCCACAAGCTGCGTCACTGTCGCAATCACCCAGCCATCGATTCCCGCCGCCCGCGGCGGGCGGCGGTGGCTGGTTCACGTACAGACCGTGAAGGGATGCCCTTCAGGATCCCACTCAGCCACAGAAACTCTGGAATACCATCGCGAGCTGGTCACGAGATCTTGTCGGTTGCAGAAGTCACAGAGCTGGAATAACGCACTGCGGCTCGTCGGGGGTCTGACTGCAAATTCAACGGCTCGTGAATGTCAATTCCCTGGACTTTAGTTCAGGGTACTACTCAAGATGAGCAAACACTGACCACCGTCCACCCCATGAGCCCCTTTTAATTTTTTCTGAGGCCAGTGCACGTTGCGGGAGTACTTGAGAACGAGACGCTGTGCACGTAAAACGAGACCGTGACCACGACACAGGACGTTGTGCCGTAGGTTCTTGGTATGGACATGTCCGCAAGCCTTGGGCAATGTCTCCCATGTGTTTCTTTCTTCGAGCAAGTGTCCACGTTCTCTGTGAGGGTCGTTTGTATGGTTTCCAGCGACGGATCGCCCTCAATGGGGTGAAAAACGCGGTCGAGTGCGTTGTACAGGCTGGAAACGACGATTCTTGCTGCACTCGGTCGAAGCAGTTAACCGTACTTACGACGAAGATGCGATTGTGCTCTCTGAGGGGCATGTTTTTGAATTTTTGAGCGGGGCAGGGCGGCGTCCTTGCACTTACTTGTCAGTCGGTGGCTCCCCTGCCCGTGCACCGACCGGCCGTGCGCCGCGTGCCAGGCCGCATGCCCGATCTTTCGCTCTTTCGCCCGGCCGCGCGCCGCGCGCCACGCGCGGCTCACTCGCGCG
>Ga0209093_1000308_pt1 | contig 25606 bp, 29 predicted proteins | sample SidtaG_4_FD_187450 | JGI IMG/M metagenome (GOLD analysis project Ga0209093, IMG submission 187450) | Marine algal microbial communities from Sidmouth, United Kingdom - Sidmouth_Male1 metaG (SPAdes) (version 2) | ecosystem: Host-associated > Algae > Red algae > Unclassified | place: Sidmouth...
GGGGGGGGGGGGGGGGGGGGGGGTCTGCGGGACGCAAACGCCGACGGGCGGGGGTGACGCCCCTGTCGCTCGCGGCGGTGGCCGCCTCGGCGGGTGCCGGCGGCGGCGGCGACGGCAGCGGTGGCAGCGGCGGCGGCGTCAGCGGGGGTGGCCGGCCGGAGCGACGGGGCGTGGCCGGTGGCGTCGGCCTTGCTGGCGTCGCAGACGCGCCGCCGCCGGGCACGTGGCGCCCGTCGCCCGACGCGCGGGGCAGCAGCCCGCCGCCGCCCGTGCCCGCCTGGGACGATGGCGGCGGGGGGTTTTCTGGCGCCTGCCGCTCCCTCTTGCGCCACCGGGCGAGCGACGGGGCGGCCGCCGCAGGCGGCAGCGCCGTCGGCGGCATGCGCCGGCCACCGTCCCCGGCGGCGAGGGTGGGGCCGCCGCCCGCGGCGGCGGCGCCGCGGTCGTCGGCCGCTTCCCCCCCGGCGGCGGCGGCGGCGGCAGCGCGGTGCGGTGCGTCGACGGCCATGGCCACGCTCGCGGCTGTGGCGGCCGACCGGCGGCCGCGGGCGGTGCCGCCGCCACGCGTGCCGCAGGGGCCCGGCGGGCAGACCAAACTCAGTGCCTTTTTTGGGGGGGGGGGCGCTCGAGGACCCGCCGCCCGGTCGTGAGCGCGCGGCTTGCGGTTTGGGCGGGCGCCTGAGGGGGGCGCGTGCGCAGGTGGCGCGCGGCATGTTTTTGGGCGGCGGGTTGACGGCGGGCGGCGGCACGGGCACTGCGGCGGGCGGTCCCTGGTTGGAGGGGTGGCTGTCTTGCTAGAGGCGCTTTCATCTGCTGGCCGGCTGGCTGGCTAAACGCGAGCTCACCCGCCTGCCGGCTAAGTAGTTGAGTGCTTTCGGCGGGCGGGGAGGCGGACTGCCTGGAGCGCGGTCGTCTGTGAAGACTTGGGACCAGTGGTGGTGGCAGTTTTGCTGCTGCTGTCGACGCATGACAATGAGAAGGACACGCGCCGGTCGAGAGCGGCTTGCACAATAGGCAAACGAAAACAACACTACAGTAGGTCGCTCGCTCGTGCGCACCGCCACCCAGGGCAACGGCTGTACATATGCGCCACGCGCCGCTGTCCCTCCCCCGGCCGACCTCTGCTACCAGTGAGAGCAGGGTGGCACCAGCAGGGAGCACTTTGGCGGGGGAGAGCCGCGGCGGCTCTTGGCTGTTCTCCCCCGCGCGAGGTCAGCCTCTGGCGCCAAGATGCCAATACCGTTGACGGAAAAAGTGGCGGCGTCCGCACCTCAGCTCGACGCTCCCGCCCGCGATCCGCCGCCAGCGTCACCCCGGTTGGACGGCCAACGGCCTCGGCAGGTAGCCAATCGTAGAGACCGCAGCCGCGGGAGGGCGCGCGGGACAACCCGCTCCCACCACCGATCCTCTCAGCGCACCTCCCGCGGGCATCTAATCACGGATTGTTCCCCCACTCGGGGGCTTTAATCTGCGACAACCCTGGTCCAGCGCCCTGCGCCAATGGCAGGCAGTCCCGTGGGCGGCCTTCCAGACGCCACAATTTTTCAGCTCGGCGCCGCTGGAGGTCACGCCCCTGGCAGCTGCTACGGAGGGAGATCTCTGCATCCAGACCCGAGCCGCGTCGTGGGCCACTCCGCCGCCTGCGGTCGAGCTGCGGTGAGCTGGGGGCCCCGTCGGAGCACTCCGTGACGCGGCTGTGCACGTGTTCCTCCGCCGCCCCCCCACCATCGACGTCGGTCGGTCACAACTCGGCGACGGACGGACCCCTCGCTCCCGTATCCTTGGTCCCCACAACCGACGACGCCTCCTCATCAGAAGCGACCGCCTCCCCGCACCCGTTGCGCGTGGCGTACGCGGTGCCTGCCCTACTTCCCCACCCCCACCACCCCCGACACCGCACACCTTCGCACATCCGTTGCCCGGAGAGGAGCGGAGGCGTACATCGACGGTTGCGACCAATCGTCATCCTCCCCACCCTCCCCAACCTCCGGCACCTTATCCTGTCACTTCACCCCCTTGTCGCTTCTCTCCCTCCCCCTTTCCCACGATGGGGCGCGCTACCAACACCGCCATGCCCGCGATCGCCCTGGCCCCGGCTGTCCCAGCCGTCGGTCATGCCTTTGCCGCCACCGCGGCGGTGGTGATGGGTGCCGCTGCAGCCGGCCCGCTGCGTGTGGAGATGCCCAAGCTCCCGAAGATGCCCGCGATGCCGAAGCTCCCCAGCCTCCCCGGCCAGGGCAAGAAGGCCGACGCCAAGAAGGCTGCCCCGACTTTCATTGACGACAACCCCAACGCGAGGAAGCGGGTGGCGGCGCCACGGTCTGGGGACACCAAGGTGCGCGCCGGCCTGGGCGGCGATGCGACCAAGGGCGTCAACGCGCCGACGCTGGCGGAGATCCAGCAGTCCCGCTCGACGCCCGGTGTGGTCATCAAGGACGCATCAGGGGGCTCGTGGAAGGCCTTCCCCCAGCGCCGTATGCCGGGGGCTAACATGTCGAAGTTCCGCGAGCTGGCCGGCGAGATGAAGCTGCCAGAGTAATGATCGCGCGTCATGCGGGGCCTCATTGTGGTGCCGGTTTGGAGCTGGGGTGGCTTGCATGCCGCCGAGCTCATGCGGAAGCGGGGGCGGCGGGGTGAGTGGAGTGGCATGCGCGCCACGGGGTGATCGCGGTTGGGTTATGGGTGGTAACGGGCTTGGGTGGTGCCCGAGTGACGGGCATTGCGTCCCGGATGAGGAGTGCGGACGTCGGGCGGGGTTTTGCGACGGAGCAGCTGCGCCGTCTGTTCGTTGCCTTCGAGTGTACGTGGGGGCCGTTGGGGATGGCCCGTTCTTTTGGTTCTGTGACGTGCTTGGTGGTCTGTGGGGTGTTGGACTCCGCGTTTTTTTCTTTCTTGGACTTGGCATGGCTCATTTTTCTGTTCTTGGCTACGCATCTTTGTGATTTGCTGTAATAGAACACGCTTGGGGGTCGTGTGCTCGCTGGTTTCCCCCAGGACATACATTTTTTTCTTCCACACCTACTGTGGTCACGTCACGTGGGCTCCGACTCGGTACGCAGAGAAGGCTGGGCAGGCCAGGTCGTCTGTGCCCACGGCATGTGTGTACACGCACACTACCCATGTTGGAAGTAGGCTGTAGGTCCCTGTTGAGTGGCGTTGTGGAGCATCTATGGCTCACAACTGTGGTCTGCACTCTGTGCTGCAGGCCGCACATTCCACACTGAACCTGGGCTTGGTGCGCAAGAAAGTGGATGAGACTGCCACTCGGGTGTGATGTCGAGATGGACATCCCACGCTTGTATGTCATGCCGCGCCACGCCACAGTGAGGCGCAATAGCTTGTCGTCTGCACGGGGTTGCCTCCTTTTCGCTGTTTCAGCTGCCCTTGAACAGCAGTGAACACACCAGCAAAAACTGGACACTGCAAACGAGATGATGATTAACCCTGTTGCGGCTGATTCTGTACACTCACACTCGCCCGATAAACAAATGCACAACAACTAGGGTGGCTGAGAAACCCAGCATCCAGCCAACAAATGCCTCCCGGCACACAAGCTCCCGGACGCCCAGCAGGGCGTGCAAAACCCCATCCACAAGAACCTCAAATGGCAATGTCCGGGTTGTTGGCCGCCGGATTTTTCCGCCCGCCAAAGATGCCACCGCCGCTTGGCGCTGCGGCGACGCCCCCGCCTCCACGCACCGTCGGCGCCTCCACGTCGGCGCCCGAGCCCATGCGCCCCCCACAAAAGAAGAGCAGAACCGACACGCCGCAGGCAATGAAGCCAGCCACAATGAGGAGGATGCCCGACACCTGGTTGGAGTTGTCAAAGCCCAGCGAGAGCGCTAGCGTGCCGGCAAAAAAGGTAAAGAAGCCGCGGCCCTTGATGCCCATGAGGAACCCAAAGTGGCTTGCCATACACGATGGCCACTCGAGTTCTGCAAGGATGAGCAAGACACCAAAGACGGCAATCCAGATGAGCATCACAAAGAAGGACGGGTTGTCGAAGTCGAGGGTGAAGAGACGGATGAAGCGGAAGATGGCGGAGCCGATGAGCAAGCCGCCAGAGACGAATGTACCAAGGCGCACATAGAGCGCAGGGTTATCCGGGGCGCAGGAGGAGAGACGGCCGCCGCCTTCCATGGTGGGCACAATTGCCGGCCGGCGCGTTGCGGGTGAAACTTAAAGGGTGTCAGACGACGTTGGGAAAGACGACCAGTGCCGAGGAGGTCAACCGCACACACGAAATGTGGTCGAACACGAAGCAGAGCAGCGCTCGTCGCGGCGTGAAGTAAAGGGGCCAGACGAGCAGCCGAGGAAAGAGGGGGGAAAACACGCGGCGGGTGACCGTGTCGCGGGACACTGCAAGGAGAGCGCACGTTGCGAAAGACAACTCATGTCCACGTCAGGTCGCTGAAGCGAGGACACACTGTCACAGGCCCTGCCATGAGCCCGTCGGTGGTGCCAGCACACAACTTCGCACGGCTGCCCACCTGCACCTGCCATGGTGTATGTACGCAGGCTACTTCAGTACAGTTTTTCCTTGTTCTGCGCGCACCTTTGTGTTTCTGACCAGTTGATTCAAGTCGTTCTCAACTTCAGTCAGGGATCACAAAGAACCAAGATGGAGTCTGTCGATGGAAGCCGTTACGGACACCAAGACTTCCCGCTCGTTGCCTCCCATCCTGCTCTTCAATCGTGTCCGCAGATGCACGTTGTCATCGACGTCAATGTTCCATGCGCGGACGTGCCTGCGACGTGAGCTTCTTGAGCTTTTTTCTCTGCGCGGAGTCGTGTTCATCACCCTGGGCGCACACCTCCCCCGCGTTGGTGGTGACTGAATTGCTCATTGTTTGATGCTTTCCTTTGCATCGCTCTGCCCGCTGCCCTTGACACAGCGTCGACACACGCACGTGCTGGCATCGTCACGTCCCCGGTTGCCCGCACGCCCGACACCTTCCCCAGTTGCCTGCGGTCGAGCCACCCCCCCCACCCCGCCCGCCCGCGTCCGACCCGCCGTCCGCATGGCGGCGACTGGGGCGGCGTCGGCCGCCGCGAGCCGCAGCATTGCCAAGGTGGTCATGGCGCGGGAACAGAGCGAGGGGGACGGGGCGCGGGTGCGGCGGAGCATCGGCTCGGCGGCGTTGCCCAACTTGGACCCATTTCTGCTGCTCGACGAGTTTCGGGTGTCGCCGCCCGCGGGGTTCCCGACCCACCCGCACCGCGGCATGCAGACTGTGACGTACATGCTTGAGGGCGCCTTCCGGCATAAGGTACGTTGCGGTTCTCTGCTCTGTTCTTGTACATGGCTTGTGGCGCCCCGTTTTCATGCACCATGCGGTGTAGTCTTTTACGCCTCGCTCTGTTTTCTAACACGCTTGAGCATCAAAGCCCGTGTGTGTGGTCCACGTTTGTACCTCGACTGCTCGAATTCCCGCTGCCGCCTGCCGCGCGGGGCTCTTGCTCATGGGCTTTCTTTTGTGTTTGTGTGGCATGCTATTTTGCCTCTGCAGGACAACCGTGGGCACGCGGGCACCATTGGCCCAGGCGCCCTTCAATGGATGCTCGCCGGCTCTGGCCTCCAACACAGCGAAATGCCCGCCACGGACGGCCCCAACGTCGGCCTGCAGCTGTGGCTGACGCTGCCCGCGGCGGACAAGATGTCGCCGCCCGACTACCAGGAGGTGTCTGCCGACGCTGTGCCGACCGCCACCTCCCCCGACGGCGCGGTGCGCGTGCGCGTCCTCGCCGGCGACGCGTACGGCGTGTCGGCGGCGGTCGTGACTACGTCACCCATCCTCTACCTCGACGTTGACGTGGCCGCCGGGGGGGCGGCGACCCTGCCCGTCCCCGACGGCTATGTCGGTTTTGTGTACGTGCTCCGCGGGGCGGCCACGGTTGGGGCCAATGGGGTGGCGGCCGAGCACGGCTCGTGCTGCTTGTTGGCCGACGGCGAGGCTGGCTCCGTGACGGCGACGGCGGGGGCGGACGGCCTCCGCTTTGTGTTGGTGGCGGGCACGCCCGTGCGGGAGCCGATTGTCAAGTATGGGCCGTTTGTCATGAACACGCGGGAGGAGGTGGTACAGGCTATCAAAGACTACCAAGCGGGGCGCTTCTGAGCCGCCGCGCATGGGCTCGTGCGCAAGCCGCCGGACGCTGCTCGTGGGTCTGTTGGTGATGGTGCAAGTCAATGGTTTGTCTGATGGCTCATTTTTGTGCCATCCACCACCTTTGCTGTCTCGCTGTTGGTATCCTGTCGTCCTGTCGTCAATAGATGTCATGTTGTTGTGTACCACAGACGAGCCCCAACCTACCTGTGTCCAACCAACTGGACGTTTCTGGGTGTATCGCGGACCATTGCGGCTGTGCCGGCACAACGACGGCACCATTGCCACGAGTGTGTACTACAAAGAGAAAAGCGTTGCCTGTGTGATTCCCGCGACACACAAATCTATACACCAGGCAAGCAGAACGGCACCGACGCGCGTTGCACCAAGCAGAAGGGTGCCACGAACAGGAGAAACAAACATGAAACAAAAGAGAACAACCTATCCTATAAGCGGGATACACGAAACCTTGGTGTACAGGTAGACGCGCATGTCGCCGAGCGCAGCGTCGGTCGGCGGCAGCTCTGGTCGTCAACGCGCCCCGGCACCCGTGCGCGGCAACCAATCGAGGGGCACGCAGCTCCCTCTACAAGTTCGGGCTCCGCCGCTGCGTCAGGTACAAGGTGAGAATGGTATCCTCCTTCATCTCGTAGCGCCCCAACGTCAGGGCGTCGTTGAGGTGGATGCCGTCGTGCAACAGAGCGTGGATGTACAGGTGCGGGGGGAGCGTGATCATGCCTTGCAGTTGCTGCCGCAGCGAACCGATAGTCTCGGAGAGCTCCACGTCGAGCATGATGGTACCCTCGACGGGCGTCTCAATCCAAATGTTCATGACGACCGGCGCGGGGGGATGGACCGGCGGACGGGCGGTTCGGCGGGCGTCCTGCTCTTGTGCTTGTCGATGCCAGCGGGAGGGCGACACGTAGCTGGCGTCTTGATCGGTATCACTCGTGGGGGAGGGCGGCGGCGGCAGCAGAGGTGGGTGTAGGAGCGGCCGTCGGCGACCGTAGGAGCGGCAGCGACACCGAGCGGCAAGAGCCTTCAAGTAGAAGGCACAGCTGGCGTCGCCTGTCTCGTCCGACACCACGAGCGTCTGTTGCAGAGTGCGTACGTGCGAGACGTGCACAGCGTCGGAGGGGGGCGGGAAGACGGTGGGGGTGTTGAGGAAGGTGACGGCTTGGAGCTGTCGGAGTCACGACTCGTGGGGTGCTTGGTGCGTGGTTGATGCTGGCACTCACACTCCGGCCGCCTGCTGCCGGCGGTCGCGTCGCTCTTATAGCCGTTGGCACACGCCGAGGCCAGTTGGCGGCTGACCCGCGGCGCGCGCGCGTGTGCACGGTCAATGCCCCGAAAGACAGCACACGACCGACGCGCACGCCCTCAGCAAACGCGTCGGGAGGGTAAAGGAAGCACCGGACACGCAACACACCCCGTGGTGGGGGGCCCGTGAACCAACAAGGGGGCAGGGGGGGGGGGCCGCCACAGCGCGCCCCCCCCCCTCACACACACCACAACGGGGGCAACACGGGCGCGGACTCGACGGCTCTGTCATTCGGGCAGACAGCTGCAGCCGCCCGTGCGGTCAAAGGGGGTCGGGGGAGCCGCGGCACTGCGTGGAGAGTCCCCCACGCGCTCGTCCCCCCTCGTGGACCGCCTGCAGCGGCCTTCAAGCGGCACGGGCAGTACCAAGCTCTTCGCAGCCCGTCGTCACCCGCAAGGGCGGCGCACCCGAGCGCATGACAACCGTGCAGCGCGCGCGGCCGACGAGCCGGAAGGCTGACCCCGACAGGGGGCGGTGGAGCGGGCGGTGGCCCCGCGCACGCGCAAGTCGCGGCACACACACACCACTCACACGTCAGGCAGGCGCCAGCCCCTCAGCCCGGGCCCACCGAGCCGCCCCACGTCTGTCACGTTGCGACTCGGGCGCGGCGCGCAGGGGTGTTCCCGACGCCCATCCATGGCGTCCCCCCCTCTGTGAGTCGCGACGGTGACGGGGGGCGGTGGAGCTTGCAAGCCCCACCGGCAGCTGTGGTTGGCCGATCCCGAGGTGGCCTGGGGTACTCGTGCCGGTCGCGTCGAAGAATCCAGGCACGCCCAAGCGTCGTCGCCCTCGTCTCGGCGATCCGAGACAGGTGACCACGGTCCGGCCTCGCCGCGATCCAGCGAGCCCGGCTCCTGACCGGTTTCGCACTGCGAGGCGGCGCCGACGAGATTTTCGATTGACGACGGCAGCGAGGTGCGCACAAGACCACCCACTGGAGAGAGGGCCAACGCGCGGCAGGTAGTACCAGAAGAAGCTCGTGTCCCCTCTCAATAGTGCCTTGCAGGCAAGCCAGTAAACTCCGGTCCACGCAGAGTTCAAAACACACGGTTCACGGGTGGCCCTACTAGAATCCTACCGACCGTCCACATCAAAGCACAGCGGAGGATCAAAACATGACCCAGTGGTACTCAGTGCGCCTGGTCCAGCAAGGGTCATCAGCCCTTGATTAAGTTTTCTAAAATCTGAATGCGAATCAACATGATTCATTTGAACCCAAGCGGGTTCGGGTCAAACGTAACCTGCGGGCACTTTACTTTGAAACGTGGCACTCAATCGCTACGTTTTCCTCACACCTTGGTTCGGTGCTCAGTCCGTCTTCAGCTCTCCCAGAGCAGCATTGGAGCACCTGTGGAAGAATCGGCTCTTAGAACGCCTCTGCTCGATTTCGCGACCGATATACACAAATCCATGAAAGCAGACCCGCTGGCCTCAACACCCTTCTCTGCAACGCAGCAGCCAGGGACAGCAGGAACAGCGGATTCACGGTACTGCATCGAGTGACGGAGGTCGCGCTTGCCGCTAGCACGAATGTGCTTGTCATAGGAAGCGTAAATGGAACGGGCCAGTTTTTTTATTGGGGGTGTGTCTGCAGTCCAAGTCTCCGGCTGAGTCATGATACGCTGCTGAGCCTCATGCAGACACCATTCGTGTCGCTTTACATGTGCGGCTTCTCTGCTTGGTCGCAGCTCGCAGCCACTGCTGCTCGATTTTTCTTTGTCGAGCTGTCCTCATTTCTTTTGCACGGGCGACAAAGCGCTCGGTCACCCGACGCCGTTCGAGCAGCGCAGGACGCGTCGGATGAGAACAGATTAACTTGAAAACAGAGAAGAGTTTCTCAATAAATCGACGAAAGCTTACAGTTGTTTGGGTGGTGTGCTTCTTCTACCCAATTTGTTTCAGCGCACTGTAGATCTATGATCATTTCTGAACCTGAGTTAGCCACAGAGTGTGACTTCTGGGCCTACAGCTCCAGTCGACTATGCGCTCCACATTCCGGAGCCGTCTGAATTTATAAAAAACAAGTCCACCAGCTCATGTATCGCAAGAACGGAAGAAGAGTGATGCCTCCAGCACAATAAACTTTGCGGTGTGGCCAGCTTACAAACCTGAAATGGGTCCGCATCTGGCGCGCTTGTGCGGGGCCCTCGCGAACACGACATTCGTCGCTGTGACACACGAAAAAGCCGCAGATGTTGGGGCTGACGTGGTGCTTGGCAAGACAACGAGGGGTCTAGAACTCGGAATGTTTCTCGTTTTCTACTCCCAGGAGAGGATTGCGTCTGCCTCGACCCGTGTTCTTGAGAGCGTGCCCCGCTCTAGTGCCACTGAAGTGCTCTCCACACACGCTCACACACAGGGCACATCGCAAGGAAGAAACGCTACGAATATAGATGTTTTGGGACAACATATAAGATCTTGCGACATGAAGCAGGACAAGTTGTGGCCACATCGAACAAAGTTTCAATCCAGCGAACTCCGGGCGACCGCGCAACGTATTTCGTACACCCTTTTGGGGATAGCACGTGCCAGCTTTATTCAACTACACCATTTCCTCCCTGAGTTTGTAAGTCGAGTAGAGCCCAGTCGTCCGAGCTTGGGTGTCTGGTTGATGGCGCGGCTTCACCGAGCCAGAATCGCTTGACTCTGGGACTTCCAGAGCAGATCGATGTCATGTATGCAAGCACACCTCAAACTGATGCTCCTTTCACGAAGCGACTGTCGTACTTCAGGTGGAACATTGTGCTTCTCACAAAACCTGGATCCGCTTCATCGACTTGGACGGCCTCCTGAGCCAAACTAATCGCGATTGTGCATCTGATGCTGCTGCATCGAGGTCCAGTTTTTGTGAGATACACAATAGAAGGGTCGCATGAGCGTGCAGTATTGACCGTACTAGAATTGAAGAGGAGCTGCTGTGGGAGCTGCCATGTCCAGTGAGGGCTGGACGGTCGACCACTTCCGCTAGCAGGGTCGCATTCAGAATCGCGCAAATTGTGAACCAGACGTCGAGAAAAAACTCCCTAGACGACGGGCTGGCACGAGACCTGAATGAGAATCCAAGAACTTGTAACGGTTCACATGGTGAAATATGTCGTTGAAAATTATCAACTCTGGAAGCTTGTATTTTAGACACATGATTTCGATGCGACAAGCCAATCTTTTGGGCTGAGGAACGCTGTGTGACCAGAGTTGGTGAAGCAACCTCCCCTCCTCTGATTGCGGCGCCGCCGTAACGCGGCGACAACACGGTCGCATGTCAAGAGAGTGGTGAGCGACAAGATTCACCGAGATCCGAGAGTGCGCCCGCTGGGAAGCGGTTACTGTTCGCCAGTCGTGGACTCCGGACCTCTGCCTGACGGCCTCGAGCCGTGCGAGACTTGGGAGAAGAAGATGCGCAGCAGCACCACTCGGGTGGACGGCCTGTGCGCCACCCACAGACAGACTAGCACCGTTCCTGGGCTCGGACTATCGACTGCCCTCCACGTGCGCGGCTCGGTGCGCCGAAACGAAGCGGGGAAAGCGACCTTGACCTGTTGGCCAACCACCGGGGGGGGCGCGGAAGGTGACCATTACGCCAGGCCACGTCTGTCAACAGCGCAGCAGACGCCAGCCGTACAGTATCTGGTTCTTGGGCGGCTAAAAACCTGTGGAAGAGAGCATCAGGTGTCCCGATAGCCCCTCCTTCTGGTGCCTTCGTTGGATCGATTCCACTCCGAGCGGCCGTCGGGCATCTCCGTCAGGCGAGCACAAGAGTCACTCATCGTCCGATCGCGAGAGTGGTACCATCAAGGTGATGGGTGGTCCAGGCTGCGCTCCGAGTATCGCGAGCCTGGTGCTAGTTGTTGCTACGTACTTCGTCGTGGTGGTCCCCAGATTTCCTTGCGGGCCTCTTCCTGCGTTGCTTCGTGCTTCCCTCTTGACATGACGGGCGCGAAGATGACGAGTTAACACGAGAAACGGCAGAAACAGGCAGGCGAAAGAGAGGCGCTTGCAGAACAAAAAGCATCATTGTTCCCCCCTCGTGGGAATCGACGTCAAACGCACGTGGAGGAGCCGGTCTCGTACAAGTGGTTGACACTGAGTTTGACAGTTGACAGGGGGCGCACTCGCAGTTCGCGGAGCAGCGAACGTCGGCCCTCGAGCAACGGCCCCTGGTCGACACGTTCGCTCTTTGTCACGTTGGATGGGTGGCCGCGACCTCTTTCAGCCGACCCCCCCAAGAAACAGCAGGGCCGCCAGGTCGGAAAGTGCGGGTCTCGCCAGAGAGACAGAGCGACGACCGCATGAGTGCCTTCCTCAGACTCGAGAATTACGACACAAAAAAATCCGTACATGTGCGCACCTAAAGCATGCGTGTGATGTATTTGATAGAAATCATCCACCATCACCATGATTGTCAAGGTGCGCAGACACGAGTACAAATACACGCGGAGATAACGAGGTGGAAGAACAGAGGTCAGCAGAGTGTCGGTCAGCAGACTGTGTACATCCAGACACACAGCCGCATCTCGCCACGAGATACAGAAGGTGACTCTTGATACACTACTCCGCCGTCCACGAGCCGCATCAGTTCAACTCGGACCCGGGGACGTCGATGGCGGCAGGTCCGCGCCTCTCACCCCCACCTCGCCCGTCACCGCCGGCCCGCCCGCCACACCTTGTCCTCCCCGCTCCACCTCTGCCTCTCCCACCGGCGTGGCCGGCCGAGACAACATCTCGGTATCGGACACGGTCGGAGCGACCTCGCTGGCGGGCGTATCCGGCGTCGTCGCCATCGGAGAAACGGTCGCGGGCACCGCTTCCGCCGACGGCGCGTGTGGTAGAGGCACTGCCGCCGCCACCACCTCAGCTGACGGTCGGTCGAGTGGGGCCATTACCCTCCCCGCCGCCGCTGGCGCTGCCGGCGCTGCCGTGGTCAGCGCCGGCGTCGCCGTTGCCACAGCCAGCATGCCCCCCCTTCCCCGGTCGCCCCCCCCGGGTTGGCGGACGGGCATGCCCGCAGCCGACGTCACCGCCCGGGCTTTGCCGCCGCCCAGCAGCTCAGGTGCCACCGCCGTGGTGGCACCCGTTGACGGCGGCGGCGGAGACGCCTCCCGCCCGCGCTTGACGCCGGTCAGCGATGGCACGGCCGGGACCACCGCCGCCGCCGGGGTGGATGCGGGCACCACACCGGCAACGCCGCCGGATGCCATGCCCGCTGGCGCACCCGCCGCCGACGGGGAGGACCCGGCGTTCACCGCGGCGGCAGGCGTTGCGGCGTCGCGGCTCGGCCCCCGCCCAGCGCCCCCAGTCGACGACGCCGCTGTCGCACCCCCCACCGCATCGGGCGGTGTGCCCGGCCGCCCCCCCGCCGGCCGCCCCCCCCCCGACGCGGTCCCGTCGGCGACGCCGACGCCGACGGCCACCGCCGGGGTGCCCCCCCCAACCCCAGGCGGGGGCCCCGCCGCCGCTGCCGTCGAATCCCCACCGCCCACCGGCGGCGGTACGACCGCCTCGGGCCCAAGCGTCCGCTCCAAGTACGCGTCGAGGAGGGCAGCAACGCGGCGGGAGACGCCGTCGGCGGTCGGGGGCAACCCCCCCCCCTGGTGTCCCGGCCCCGCGCCGCCGCCACCCCCCGCCGCACCACCGCCGAAACCACCGCCACTGCCGCCGTCGCTGTCACTCCCACTGCAGCTGCCGCTAACACCCCCTCCGCCACTGCCGCTGCCCCGCCGGCGGCGGGGGCGCAGTCGAAAGGCCCCCCCCAGGACGTCGACGCCGCCGCCTATGCCGCCCGCAGAGCCGACGACACCAGCACCACCGGGGCCCCCTCCAGGCCCCCGCCGGGGGCTGGCCGGCACCCCCGGTGCGCGAGGCGGTTTGGCGCGGGCGGCCGCAGATAATCCCGGCGGCGGCGTCGACGGCGCCGGCGAAGGCCGCCCTGATCGTAGGGACCAGTCGTGGACGGTGGCGCGGAGGGCGGACAACGGCGCGTCGTCCTCATCGTCCCCACCGATTGACGAGGGCGGCGGAGAGGGCGTGCGGGACGGCGGAGGCGGTGGCGTCGGAGACGGGGAAGAGGGCATCGACGAGGAGGATGCGAGGGGGGGGCGCACCACGGGGGGAGGCGCCGCTGCTGCTGCCACCTCCGCCGCTTCGATGGGGGTGGACGGGGAAGGGGGCAGGGGAAGTGGGGGGGGGCCCCCACCGCGTCCGCCAACAACAAGAAGCGATGCGACGGGCGGAGCGGCGTGCGCCGGGGGGGGTGGAAGTGCCGGGGCGGTCGTCGGTATCGCCACGGGTAAGGTGCAGACCGAAGATGATGGGGGGTGTGGGGCGCTAGCCGGCAAGGTCTCCGACACGTGCGACACCGCCGGCGTCACCGCCGGCGGGCCGGCGGGGGGGACAGTTGTTGCCAAGACTGCACCTCCGGCGGATACGGACACCGGAGGAGCTCCATCAGCGGGCACCACCGCGGGTGCCGTCGACGGCGCCGCATGCGTTGCCATCCCGCTCCGGTGCCGCCACGGGAGTCCGGCCGATGCCGATGAAAAAAGACGTACCACTTCTCGCAACAAGAAAAATTGGCGGCGCGGGAACGATAAGAAGGAAGAGGCTGGAAAGGGGAGGGGGGGGGAGAGGGGGGGGTCAGTACGGCGAAAAAAGCCGCGCCGCCGCGCGTGTGTACGTAGTGGCGGTGCGGCGATCGCGGGGCGCGGCACGACGGATGCGGGACGAGCGCCACAGCGAACCAGAAGAGGAGCGGCGAGCTGTTGGCGCGCCTCTCGTCGAGCCCCCCCCACCCGCGCAGAGGCCGTCACAGGGGGACGCGGGCTTTGGCAGCTGTCAAAGCGCGTAGTGCGCAAGTGGCACGCCACTGGAGGACAAGACGTTGATGCAGGAACTCAATTCAATTGCGCAAAGACCAAAACGAGACACGGAGCCAGCTTCGAAGAAACAGCACAAGCCCATCAGGTAGAGGGAGGACCGTACCTTCCCTTGGTCGCAGTCACGCCGCAGCATCCACTACCGAGAACACACCGTTCAGCCTCAAGGAGAGCCGAGAAAGGCCCCAGACAATGGACGCCCGAGGTACATCAATCACAAGCCACTGAAACAGCAAATAAACACATGCACCACCCGCGTTGCGGCGAAGACCCACTCGTAATTCTACCCACTCGAGGCGCACATCTCAAAGAGCGACAGACAGCCGCCTCAAACGTCCGTGTCGGTGGGGGGCCGCCTAAGCAATAACACTAACGGCGCTGCGAGCAGCGCGCCAAGCGCCCACAGCTTACGCAGGGGCCCGCGCTTGGCCTCCCCAGGCGCAACCACCAGCTCCCGCCCTGCCGCCGTCGGCGGCACTTTCGCCGTGGCCTCGACGGCTGCGGCCGACCGCCCAGCGTCGCGGCGTTTCCGCTCAGCACCTACAGACACGAGGAGCTCCCCCAAGTTCTGGGAGAGCTCCTCCATCCCCCCGAGCACCCCCTCCGCCAGCACCTGCCGCATGCCCGGTAGGACGACCACCAAAACGGCGGTGTAGAGACCCGCTCGACGAACCGCCGTGGTCAGTTGCCGGAACAGCCCCCGCCGCTGCCGCTGCCGCAACACCTTTGTGCGGAACGCTTCATAGCAAGCCCGCCGGGCGACGTGGAGGTCCTTGAGGCCGTCAACGAGCAACAGCCGACGCAGGGCGGGGAGGTCCGAGTGGGTGGTGTTTTCCGCATGGGCGGTGCCCCACGGGTAGACGCGGTCGCGGGAGCCGTTGGGGCCCGAAATCACCGCTAGTGGCCGGTGGAAGACTTGGATGCCGGCGCTTTCCAGGTCCTCCGCAATGGTCACGCGGAACGTCGCCAGCTCGTCCGCTGTCAGCGTATCGGCTTTGGAGATGATTGGTACGACGGGCGCGCGGTGAGTCAGCCGCGACAGTAGCTCCACGTCCAAGCCCTTGAGGCGGTGCGGCGCGATAAAGTAAAGGATGACGTCCACACCACCTTTGCGGAGGGTGCCCCCCTCCGCCGACCGCGTGACGGACTGCTCCTGCTCCAGGCTTTCCTGGAGCCGTGCGTCGAGAAACTTTGTAAAAACGTCAAAGGACGCCTCGACGTTTTTTTGGTCCCCGTAACCAGGTGAGTCTATGAGCGTCACCGTCAGGGGCACCCCATCGGCCAGGATTCGCACCTTGGTAGACGTGATGGAGTAGGTCTTGGGGGGTGACGACGCTGGCGCCGCAGTCGGCTTGAACGGGGACGACCGGGATGCCGAAGGGGGCGACGCCAAGGGCATTGCGCTGGACGAGGCAGAGGGCTTGGCGCCCTTACCACTCTTGCTCTTATCCCGCTTCGCAGCGGCACCAGCCGACGCCGCCGACAGCTGGGCCGCGATAGATGCGTGGCCGAGCAGGTTGGCAAGCAGAGTCGACTTGCCGACACCAGCTGATGATAGAGGACAGGGCAGAGTCGGCACAGCGTAGCACAAAACACGGCAACAGCAACAGCAACAAAACCCAGACGCGACAGAGCAAATCGCGTCAGAAAAGGGTCCAGTGGCAGCACTCAAAGCACCCAAACGAAACACCAAGTGCGCTGGCTGCTGTGTCTCAGTCAACGGTACCGGCTGCCCGCACCTGGTGGAGGGGGGATGGACCGGATTATTGTCCATCCAGTCGCCCTCCCCCCCACCACAATCCATCTCCCGCTCCACTGATGCACGAGCACCTTCCCTGCTCCACCCTCCACCCACCCACGCAACGTACTCTCGCCAATACACATGACCGACAACGTTTCACCATCAGACCCTAGCTGCCGATCCCGCTGTGCCAGCAACCCGGCCCGTACACCCGTGAGCCGCTCGTCGCTAAGAATGACGACCGGCCCCGATTCAGGGGCCGCCTGGTCCTTTCCCTTCTTCTTATTGGATGGCCTCACGGGGGCAGGAGGCATAGAGGCACCGTCCTCGGCCGCTGCCATGACAGCTGGTGACGCTACCGCCGCGGTCGGGGGCGTTGGCACAGCCACAGTCGACAACACAGTCGCCGGAACTGGTGGCACCGCTGGTGCGGCAAAAGCCGAATTCGGTGCCGCATGAGCAGAAGAAGATGCCGCGGAGGCTGTCGATGGTGGAACAGCTTGGCCTGCTGCCCCGGCGTCAGGGACTGCCATCGGAATCGCAAGCGTCGTCCACAGCCGAGGCAGGGCCACCACGCGGTCTTGGTCGGCCCAACGAAGACAGAGGTGCCGCGCTACAACAGCGCCGGTTGTCGTCACAGCAGAGACGGCGGTGGCACAGGGGAAGAGGGAGAGAAGTCGGCGGGAAAAAGACGGCTTCGCTCGCAAACGGCGCGGCACGAGATATCACTCCACGGTGCTGGCACCGACGTGAGAGTCGCGGCCAAGGGATCTCGGTTCGTCTTCGCGTGGCGCCGCTCGACAGCACTCCACGTGGCGGTTGACCATTGGGATTTGACGGATGGGCGGCGGACTGACGGACGGCCGGTCCCCAACGCCGAGAACTTTTTGAGCTCGAGAGTGCTGCGGCAGCCGTTGGAGGTTCGAAAGTCCCCCTACTTTCATTTTTAGGGTTTCATGTTTCCAAAACGCGCCCGTGCGGCACCAAGAACAACAAAGCACAGGCGGCACTCGCGTATACACACGAGTCAAGCATGGACGGGTTGGCGAGCAGCGGACTATGGGGACGTCCCAGGGCTCATCAAGCCCGATGGAGTTGTAGCAACCGCCGTTGTAGCAACCGGCACGCCCGCCGCCAATGGCACGGGTGACGTGGGGCATGCCGACGCGGCCACGTCCGCGGCCAACGCCGAGCCCGGCGACAGGGGCTCCGCCGCCCTAACACCACCGGCTCTACCGCCACGACTCTCCCCACCAACGTTGCGAGTGGCTCCTGCACCCCCCGGCGGCGGCACCGCCCCCGCGTGGAGCGTCCGCATGTGTCGGTTGAGGGAGCTCCGCTGCCCGAAAGTCACGCCGCACACGAGGCACCCGTAAGGGCGCAACCGCTGGTGTACCGTGCGCTGATGTTGCAGCGCGTGGAGCTTAAAGTGGAAGCGTGACGGGCATTGGCTGCACCCAAACGGACGCTCTTTGCGGTGGACGGTGCGAATGTGCTTGGCGCGGCCAGACTTCTCGCCAAACGCCAGGCCACACACGCCACACGCGTAAGGTCGCAAGCCGAGATGCACCGTGCGTGTGTGACGGTTGAGACTGCTGTGGGGCGGGAGGGATGCCGATCACCGTAGGATGGGCGGGGTGGATGAAAGAAGAGCAACAGGAGACGGAGGAGGTGGAGAGAAGGCATCACACAAGAGCGCATGCATTTGGCGAGCACATCGATGCCAGAATGCACATGCACACCACCACGACATGGGCCATACAAAAGGGCGACTGTTAGTGACGACGCTCGAGGGGACACAAAGCCCGCATGCTCTTGTGCGAGTCACCACATCCTACCTCCAGCGCAACACATCCTCCGGCACCCCGCACCGTCGACTTGCTGCGCACCCCACCCGGTCCCGTACCTGACATGTCCAAACGGTGTATCGCACGATGTGCAGATGTATGGCCGGCGCTTCTCGTGGACGCTCCGCACGTGGAGCGCCCAGTGGGTTTTCCGCACAAACCCACAACCACAAGCCGTACACACAAACGGGCGGCCGGCCATGGTCGATGCGACGGCGGCGGCAGGCGATGCGGGCGCCGCGGCTACCGCCGGCGTCGTTGGCGCCGAGGCGCTCCCCCCCCCGACGGCGGCCGGGCTAAACGGGGGCGGCCCGGGGCTGCCTGCCCACCCGCCGCCGGCGCCCGCCGTGGCGGGCGTCGCGGGGCTGCCCCCCCCCCGGCGGCCGACGGGCGCCCCCCACCCGGCCGCCCCCCACCCACCGCCCACGGCGGTGGGGGAGGCGGTCGATACGGGCGACGGCGGGGCGCTCACCGCCGCCGTCGGCGACGGGAGCATCGGGAGCGGCGCCAGCGTCTGATGCAGCTGCAGCTGCAGCGGCGGTGGCGGTGGCGCCGGCAGCGTCGCCGCTGCGGCGGCCGACCAGGCGGCGCCCGCCACCGGGGGCGGCGGTGGCGGCAGGGGCCCCACCGTGCCGCCGGGGCCCGTCCCAACGTCCTCATCGTCTGCATTGAGGACGGTCGACCAAAAGGGCGCCGCCGACGGGGGCACGCGACGCGGCGGGGCCGCGGCGACCACGGGCAGGGGCACCGCCGCCGCCGCCGCACCCGCCACCGCCGCCGTCGCCGTCGCCGTCGCCGCCGGCGGGTGCCGCTCCTCTGGCGCCGCCCCAGCCAACGAGGAGACGGAAGAGAGCGCCGACGATGGCGTCACGGGGGAGGACGCCCCCCCCCACGCAACGCCCGCGACGCGCGACCCGTCCGGCGGCGGCATGCGGAGCGGCGGCAGCGACGGGGCCGGCGCGTGTGCGGCGGCGCCACTGCAGAGCAGCGTGCTGCCATCGGGCACACCGCGAGCGTGCAAGGGCGCCAACAATGGCAAGCCGACGGCGGCGGCCGCCCCGGCCGCGCCCGCCGTCGCCAGCCGCCGCGGGGCGGGGATCCGCCCGAGGGGTGGGAGCCCCCCGACGGCGGCAGCGCCGCCGGGCACCGCCCTCGTCGTTGCCGCCGCCCCCGACACAGCCTCCCCCCACCCGCCCGTTGGCAGGGGTGGGGACAGGCGCGGCAGCCGCGCCGTCACGGGCGGCGGCCGCAACACCCCCGTGAGCGGCAGCGCCGAGCGGGCGGCGCCGGCCACCAACGCCGCCGGCGACGGCAGCAGCGGTGGTGGCGGCGGCAGCAGGGACAATGGCGGCGGCGGCGACGTTGGCTGCATCGGCGGCGGCCGCGCGAGGCACCCGCCGCCACCGCCGCCGCCGCCGCCGCCGCCGCCGGCCGCCGCCGCCGTCAACCCGAGGAGCAGCGCCGCGTCGGTGCGCGGGGGGGGGGGGGGCACGCCACCGCCGCCGCCGCGGCTACCCATGCCGCCCGCACACCGCGCAGGGACGGGCGACGGCCGGCAGCGGCGGGCCGGGCCGCCAGAGGCGGAGATGGGACGGCGGTGGTGAGACGGGGCGAGGCGGGCGGGCGGCACGGGACGACGGGTTGAGCACAGACGTGGGTGACGCCAGTGCGCAGCGGCCTCCTTGGCCCTCAACCAGACCGCCCCCCTCCCTCCCTCCCCCCCCCACACCTTCAAGAACACGTCGGCTCCCCGGTGGCGGCACGCGGATGCGGCAACTGGGCACGCCGTGCGGCGCGCGTGTCGGGTGCCGGCGCGGGGGTCGTGCCCGCGCGTCCGTGTCACCACCACCAACACACGGGCGGCGGGCGTTTGGCGCTGGCGCCGGCCCGCCTCCTCCCCTGCCGCCCAGTGACCGCGGCGCCACGCCACAACCGTCACCCCTAAAAACAGCCCACTTCGCGTGACCGGGAGAGGCGCAGCCGCTGCGCAGGGCGGCGAGCAAGAAGAAAAAAAAAAAAGGATCCCGCCGGTGGACCCCGCCAGTGACGTGGTCGGGGGGGCTCGAGATGCCGCAGGACGCGGTCCGCCCTTCCCAGTGCAACCCGGCGCGGCGTGACGCACGCGGCAGTCCGTTGGCGGGCGGCGTGGCAGTCACGACGTTGTCGCCGTCGCTCCAAAACACGACCCGCCCGCTCGCCGCTGGGGACCCGCCCTCGGCTCCGCGGCGCGTTGTGAATGGACCCACCGACGGGCGCGGAGCCAACCAGGCGGCCGGTGCGTCCACTTGCGGGGCGGGGTGGACGGCCCCGTCGTTTGGGCGGCGGCCGCGGGGGGGGTGTGGCTACGCGCGGCTGCAAAACCGTGCGGCGTCGCCGCGCACGCAACGTCCGTTGGCAATGGCGGGGGGGTGGGGGGGGGGGAGGGACGTGATGGCGCGTGAGGAATGCCACAATGCATCCAGCCGACGCCGCCGCCGCCTCGTGCGGCGCGGGGGCCAAGTCACGGCGCAACAAGGAGAGGAGTGGTCGACGGCCGCAACGGCGGGTGGTCACTCCCTGCGACGCCCCGCCACACCGGCATCGCTCCGCGGGTTTGCAATGCGCGGTGTCGCGCGGGGTTGCCCGCAGCAGGGAGCCCCACAGCCCGTGCGCGTGGGGCGGCATCTAGGGCGACGGCTCCCGTGGCGGCCACCCGTGGGGCTGGCGCGGCGCACCCGCACCGTCGAGCGTCGGGCGGTGTGGGTCGGCGGCACACCGTGGACGGTGGTGACCGGGTGTGCCTGGCGTTGACCACGCGGGGGGTGCCCCCCCGTCTGCCAAAAGCAGCTGCCGCACGCGACGTTGGCTCGTGCGGGCACCTGCTCTGTGATCGCGAGCGGCGGCTCGGCGGCGCGCGGATCGCCTCTCCCACGCAAACGCAGCGCCCAACCGTCGACCCTGGCAACTGGGCCATCACGGAATGGACAACCGAGGTACGAGGCGGGGCGCGTCTGAAGGAGAGAGCGAGGGAGAACAACGAATGCCGCCCCGAGTGCGTACCCACGTGACAGGAGAGTTGGGGGAGAGAGCGTCGCGCGGGTCCGAACGCCACGCTAGCGCTGCCAACACCGCCGGACGCAGACCGCCACCAGTCGCCTGTCTGGTGCATGACAAGCTCAAAGAACAAAGGGTGGTGGAGAAGCGGCGAATCCGTCGTCGTATCCAGCGCACACGGCCCGTTTCAAGGACCCGTTCCCACCAAGACACGCCCTGACCGTCTGTTGGCCAAGACAAAAACCTGTCCGGCTGTCATAATCGCGGACCGCCCGCCGAACCGCGGAGCCGCATAGATGGCTGCAGAGTACCACAACCGGCAGCTGCGCTTGACACAGGCGACCTCTCCTCCACCTCTGGCAAGACACGCCACTGGTTCTGGACAACAATTTTGTATCCCAATAGGCACAACGTCGCCGCCCTTGCCAAGACTGCCCGCGCACGGAGCAGCTGGGGAGCCCAATCAGCGGCACCCACCGGCGGCCAGCTTGGCGCCACCCCCCCCCCTCACACCACTCTCGCCAGCCGTCATGCCAAGCTTCGATGTCACCTGTGCGGCTCTCGCCGGTCCGCGCACGGTGAGTCCGCCGCGGAGCACACGCACTAGCGACGACGTCGGCGTCGCCAGCCCACGTGGGCGGCCCCCCCCGTGCGGACGTGAGGGAGGGGGGCGGCCCGTGCAGGGTCTGGCGGCCAAGAGATGGCGCGGTGGTTGTGACACGGGCGGGCAGTCGCTCAACCAGCCACGCGTGAGCAGCAGGCCTCGCCTCGCAACAGGCGGAGCGTGTAGACACTGCGCTCAGGGCCTTGCAAAAGCCGAAAATGGCATCGTGCGCACGACCCCACGTGCGGGGTGCGTCGGGGCAGCCCCTGTTGGACACTCGATGTCGGTGCTTTTCGTTGAGGGCCGAGACCCGGCGGCCCGGGTGGCTTGCTGCGACGCGCTAACGGACCTCTCGGGGCCGTGGACCCCAACGGCGAGGCCATCACAGGGAGCCATCGTCGAGCCGACGGTGCGTTCCGAGTGGCCCTCGGACGCGAGTCGACCCTCACCAGTGTCGTGGCTGTGGCACATCACACATCGTGAAACGCTGAGGGGTGGACAACGGAGCTGGGTCTGCCTGAACGTGATTGTGCGACTGTTAGCATTCGCCCGCTGACGTAGGGCGCGCGACACTTTTGCCTGGTGCGGCGGTCCTGCCATCGCCGCTTCGTAGCGTTGCTGGCCCCAAACGTCATATGCGTGGCACAGCCAGATCCGTGTCTGTTGAGTGGTGTAAGAGGAGGACACCTTGTGAGAAAGCATTGAGATCGCTGGAGTTAGCAGTGGACGTACAGTACTGTACATTTCCTCTGAGAGCATGCAGAGCTTAGACTTGTTGGTTCTGGCCAGTCAGGAAGGCGGCTGCTGGCTTGCCTGGAAACTGTTTCAGAACGAGGCTCGTGGTCCTTGCCCCTAGCAGCACTCTGCGTGTGCGTTCACAACATTGCCAGTGCTGACCTGTCGGGGAGGACAGGTGCTGCAATGACCGCGTGGCAAGGTATGCGTGGGTCACAAGCTCGACGAGGGGCAGATGAAGGATCAGGGACACAGATGATAGGCATACGTGCCTCACCTGGAGCAGAAGCCAGTGTACAGTAAGATGAAACGTAGTTTTTTCCTGTTTCATTGTGCCGTATGTCACGAGCCCCACGCACGTTATCCACCTTATGGACCTGGTGTGCGGGCTACACAGGGGGCTCCACATCGCCGAGCAGAGACTAAAGCAGTGGAGTGAGCCTGGTCACTCGCAAGAACACTGTTGGTTGATGTTGTTCAATGCTGTCAGCAAGACAACTCCACGACAGGATCGCCGTGCCCGCAGGAAGTTCAGCCACCGCTACCCCTTGCCGTTCCGAGATATAATGCATGGATACAACCATAGAATGCAGAGAGGAATGCGCCCCAACAGGGCTCGTGCACCACAGCTGGGTGAACACTTACCAGCCCCGAACGCACAAAAAAACACTACACACATGCGACAGACCCCGTACAAAATACACTCCAAGAAGTAACCTCACTTCGACGGTGCAGCAGGTCCCTTCGCAGCGCCAGTAACTGCTTTCTTAGCCGCGGCGGCGGTGACGGCCGTTTTGCTTGCAGGCATGTGCGCATCCAGGGACTTCTTGATCATATCCTGCCGGGCGCCAACCACTTCGGCCACCTTCTTGCCGGCCATGTAGTAGTGGAAGGTGGGCATGGCCGAGACGCTGCACTTGGCAGCCAACTTGTCCAGGCGGTCGACGTCGACCTTCAGGAAGCGCACGCCGGCGGCAACGACATCGGCTTGTTTCGAGAGAGTCTCCAGGTAGGGAGCAATCTGCAAGGAGACAACGCAAGAAGCGAAGCGCCACGAGAACCGTTGGGCAGACAAACATGTGGCGACAACAGCAGACCCGGTCGGAGGGCGGAAATGATACGAGATTGCCACGTGCACAGAGTCCGAGCATCAAACGAAACCAGCGAACCATAGAATGCAACAAAAGGGAAGCGTATCGCCAGACCAAGCAAGACAACGGTCCAGGGCCAAAAAACACCGAGCACCGAGAATTGTGAGTAGACAAGTCAGGGGCAGGATGTCGGGGAAGGTGTGACTGGGCGACGCTGGGGAATGTGAGAGAGGGGCGCAGCGCAAATCCAGGACGCGGGTTGGGAACTCTATTCCGAAGCACAGGAAACAAGGAGGATGACAACACTGCACGGACCAAGCCAACGGAGACAGCATGTAACTTACCGCCCGGCAAGGCCCGCACCAGGTGGCGAAGAAGTCGACGACAACCTGTGATGACAGTCAAGACGAACGCACAAGAATGTCACCCGCAACGCCGCCACCGATCCAACCAGGACGGAATACCAATGACCACAACGATCGAGATCGCGAAAACAAGTAGATGAGTCAGCGCCACGTCTGGCAACACGTCTTCACACCGGCTCAACGCCGCCTCAGCCGAACATTCACAGCATTCAGCCCACAACCGGACCCCCCTCTGCACAACAAGCAACGTGCGAGGGGCGCACGTGGATTAAAAACAATCCCAGCCAAGGAAACACCTGAGGCGTCAACGTACAAGCGTCGGCCCTGCAATGGCAGCCTCGAACTCGGCTTCAGTGTTGACGATGATGACACCCATGGTGGCGGCACGAGGCTACGTGGTGAAAACGGCCAACACGGAGAGAGGCAGCGAGGAAAGAGGGGGGTGGTGGTGCACACACCCAAAAGATAGGGACCTGTGGATGAGGGAGGGATGGGGGGTGGAGTAGAACTGTGAGGAGCGAGTAGACGTGCCGACAGAGGCGCCGCCCACTTGTAATCACGTAGGAGCGCAGTGGGAAGAAGGTGCAGGCATCCCGCTCCCGCTTCTACTGAGGTGCCCTCGACAAGGATTTCGACTGCCGCGCAAGCGTCGAAACGGGATGCCGCCAGTCCTCGTCACGGGCCCACTGGAGGGGGTCGGCTGAGTTCAAAGTCACAGGGACGGGACTGCGAACACAGCAGGTCCGACCAATCAACGTGCGCAAGATACGCCACGTGCCATCTCCGCAGCGGGTGACTCGAGCAGGCGCAGAGTCGAAGCCAGCTAAATTATGGTCGACGTTCCACGTGTTGACTCCATCCCGGTGTTTGGAGCCGTGATGGTCCGCTGCCAGCAACCAGAACAGATGGGCAACGTACAGTACTGTGCAGGTGACGACCGTCATGGATGGAACGAGGATGGAGCCAGTCCCGCTCCCCTCCAGTCTGAAGCAGCACTGCCACTGTAGGTACAGTCTTTCTCCATTCCTGTAGGTTCCTTTACTATCCACCCCTGGATAAGAACGAGACAGCTTTGCACTGCCGGGAAGGGCGATTCTTCCGTCTTGTGCACGAAAAAAAGAGGGCTACTTGGGAGCCTGTCAGGCGACACAAAGGGTAGACAGCACTGGAGAAAGACTGTACTGCCATACGTTCGTTGGCAGTCTGCCCACGGGTCCTGGTGTCAGGCCCAGCGGCCGGTGAGGCCCTCACCAGAGCCGCTGGCGCTGCGCCTCTGTACGTACAGCTGGCGGCGCGGGCGCCGCTGAACAGCTTTCTCTGTGACACGGCTAGGTGATGGGCTTCTTCCGGTACATTGTCACTGCCTCTCGTACATGGTTGTGCGACTGCCGTGCCCCTGCACGTACCAGTGCCCATCCAGGGACTGTCGTCGGTGGTCGGTGGCGCCAGAAAACCTCCGTCGGAAACAACCGATTCATGGTGCATGGTGGACGATGAGACGCCGCCACAGCACTTGCGCCACACACAAACACTCTTGTGGGCAACCGTCGTGGCTGCCGTCGCCGACTGCAGCGGCGGGCGTCCCACCGCTGGCCGTGTCGTGCACCCTGGCACTCGGCAGAGCAGCGAGCTGGGCGTATGGGGCCCGCACAGCGACAGCGTCCGGGACGCGCGTTGAACGCGAGCCCGTCGCCGCTACACCGCTGCTGCCGGTACGCTCACCCAGACCGTCCCCGCGTTCCTACCGCAGCACGCGGGGCAGCGTGGGAGCCGGCAAGAAAGGAAACCCACAGTCCAAGCGCGCGCCTTCCCCAACCGGCCCACCACAAGCACCAGGATAGAAAAAACAAGTACGCTCAGCTACGACCCCCCCCCCCCTCTGTACACTGCCCCCCC
>Ga0209093_1000309_pt1 | contig 25606 bp, 19 predicted proteins | sample SidtaG_4_FD_187450 | JGI IMG/M metagenome (GOLD analysis project Ga0209093, IMG submission 187450) | Marine algal microbial communities from Sidmouth, United Kingdom - Sidmouth_Male1 metaG (SPAdes) (version 2) | ecosystem: Host-associated > Algae > Red algae > Unclassified | place: Sidmouth...
GCTTGCGACCCTGACCCAACAGTCGGCGAATGTGATGCTGACGGCGATGGCTTGACCAATGACGAAGAAGCGATTGCCGGAACAGACCCGAACAATCCTGATACAGATGGTGACGGTATTTCTGACGGCGACGAAGTTGGTGGTACAGATGGTGACCCAAGTACACCGGGCGACAATAGCGACCCGAATGATGCTTGCGACCCTGACCCAAGCGTAGGTATTTGTGATGCAGACGGCGACGGTCTGACGAATGACGAGGAAGGCATTGCCGGAACAGACCCGAACAATCCTGATACAGATGGTGACGGTATTTCTGACAATGACGAAGTTGGTGGTACAGATGGTGACCCAAGTACACCGGGCGACAATAGCGACCCGAATGATGCTTGCGACCCTGACCCAAGCGCAGATACTTGTGACACAGATGGTGATGGACTCACCAATAATGAGGAAATCCTTGTCGGAACAGACCCGAATAATCCTGATACGGATGGTGACGGTATTTCTGACAGCGATGAAGTCGGCGGTACAGATGGTGACCCAAGTACACTGGGTGACAATAGTGACCCGAATGATGCTTGCGACCCTGACCCAATGGCAGGTGCTTGTGATGCAGATGGTGACGGACTACCGCTCAGCTTGGAGTCAATCATGGGAACAGACCCGAACAATCCGGATACGGATGGTGATGGTGTCAACGATGGTGACGAAGTTGCCGGACCCGATGGTGATCCGATGACGCCCGACGACAATACCGACCCGACTGACGTTTGCGACAACGATCCGTCGGCACCCGAATGTTCAAATGTAGTATCGGTTGATATAGACTTGACACCAAACTACACGACGGGTAATAATGTGTATAATGAGAACGATGCACGCTATATAGTACCGAATATCAATGAGATTCAAGGTAATGCTACTATATCATCAACGCAGATATTCGTACCATTTATGACAGGTTATTCCATTGTATTTGACAATACATTGACCACTGTACCGGTAGTCGGTAATGAAGCGGTTGATAATCCGTCATGGGCAGTAACAAATACTCCGGGTGGTCTTTTATTTGAGTACGACCCGACTATCAATGGCAATTCAAGAGGACGCCTTGCGCTGGAAATCATAGCTGATTCCCCCGGTGCTGTGGCAAATTTGACAACCAATATTGTAGCTGGTACAGGTGGCGAAGGTCTGCCGTACAACAATATTGCTATTTTGACTTTATCTACTCAACGATAAACATTTTAACGGAGGATGAATGTCATGTTCATCCTCCTCATTTATTCACAGCTAAAATTATTTTATGATACATATAAAATCATTATTAATTCTGTTGTTGTTTTTCGTGAGTACGGGTATGATGAGCGCTCAATTTGCAGAACCCGCACTCGGAGGGGCAGATTATACGGGTGATCCGATACAAGCTGGTAATCCGGCTACGTTGACCTTCAATTGGGTCAACTCCGGTGCCTCAATGATGCCTGAGTACGCAGCAGAAATTATCGTCAGTTTTCCCAATAAATATTACATGACCGATGGAACTACCCCGCCAACAGGCACGATAGCGAACTGGTTTGACTGGACACACACTAGCATAGAGGGAGGTGATACTTGGGTAGGCACACTCAACAAAGACGTTGCAGCTTTTGACGGCGGGACGGTTATCTTTGAAGTAGTGGGGGTTTCTACGACAATAGAACCCGAAGCGACGACAATTTTTACACAACCAACAGCTAAGTTTGACAAATTTCTTAATGCACCGGGCAACGACAATCTCGTACCCAAAGCAGAGGTACTAACATTACTTCCCGTAGAGTTAAGTTCCTTCAAAGCATACCTTGAAGATTGTACAACAAGGCTTGTATGGACAACGGAAAGCGAAACCGGCGTCAGTCATTTTGAAGTAGAGCAAAGTGCCAACGGCACGGCTTTCAGCATGCTTGGCAGAGTAGATGCTACAGGTGGCGCGACGAATGGAGCAGATTACGCATTTACGGATAATCAATTGACACAAAACAATTATTATCGTCTGAAAATAGTTGATTTGGATGGTTCTGTGGAGTATTCCGAAGTATTTACGGTATATGCCGATTGTGCATCTGCTATATCTATCTCGGAGGTATTTCCCAATCCGGTCAAAAATGAGTTGGTGTATATCCGGCTCAACAGCAGTGTTAATCACGAAGATGCCCAAATATTGGTCATGGATGTATTAGGAGAAACACTGATGAGTGTACCGGTAGTCATCGATGAAGGGTCTAACCTTTTCAGTATTGACCCGACGCGACTAGCAGCGGCACCTTACCTGATAGTCATTGAAGGAAATGACTGGAGAACATCCGTCTCCAAGTTTGTTAAAATGGCTAAATAAGCTGGTAAGATGATAAAAACAGTCGGGTAATTTACCTTTAAGAGCCTGTTTAAAATTTTTCAAACTGATAATCACTCCCGAAAGCTTTCGGGAGTGGTTTTGGCGAGGCATCAAAGAGGGAATTTATCAGGATAAGTGACTGATTTGATGTGAAGCCAACTTCACAAAATATTGGTTATCAGGCAGAAAAATTTTAAACATGCTCTAAATTGGGCTTATTAGTCAACTGGACTTTGGACAAAAAGGGAATTAGGAAATTAGGTTTAAATTCATAAGTATTTGATAATCAATAGTTTATTTTTTTGTTGAAAATAAAAAAAATGTAACAATTTTATTTTCGTAAAACATTAATAAACAGTAGTTTATCTAATTTCCGAATGTCCAAAGTCCAGTAGTCAATGTCTTCGCCAATTTTGAATTTTGAATAAAAAATTTTGAATAATAAAAAACGTATAATTTGTTAATTGTTAATTATCAGCAAGAAATAAAATAAGATTTAAATTTATTTGTCATTCAAAATTCATAATTCATAATTTGGCGGAGACATTAGATAATTATTTTATTTAAATATTCGTAAAAAATAATAATTATTTTAAATTAATTGAATTATTCATACTCAATTCTTAATTTGGCGAAAACATTGACTGACTACTAAACCCAATTTAAAATGCCCGACTATTTGAAATCAGACTTAAAACACAGGGTAAACGAAAAGTCATTTTGTAGGTATTATGTATTATCAAAACGACTTTTTGTTCTCCCTGTTTTATCCAAAAAATAATTCACAATATCAAGCAAAAAATATTTGATACTGAGAATTTTTTGTAATATATAATCACAAATATATAAAATTAATAAAATGAAAACAAAGGTTTTTTTACTCTCGACTTTGATGGGTATTTTGTTCAGTATCAGTGCATTAGCGCAATTTGCTGACCCCGCGCTGGGCGGCGCGGATTACGCACCTGACCCTATGACGGTAGGAGGTACTTCTACCCTGACGTTCAACTGGTCAAATAGCGGCTCAAGTACCATTCCTGCCGGTTCGGTAGAGATTTTGATTAGCTTTCCCAACAATTTTTATGCGACCGACGGGGCGACACCACCCTCCGGAGCTTATGCTTCCAACTTTACATGGACGCACGAAACGACTGCAGGAGGCGACTCTTGGCGCGGTATATCGAATACGCCTATATCGGCTTTTGACGGTGGGCAGATGCAACTTACGGTGACGGGTATTCAGGTGACTAGTGCGCCTGAAATCACCACTATTTTTACGCAACCGATTTCTGATTTCGGCTCATTTGCGAACGCACCGGGCAATGACAACCTCACGCCTGCCGCCGAAGTAGAGGAGGGAACTTCCTGCTCTGTAGAAGCGGGAACACTGAGTTATTAACCATTGACACGGATAACCGAAATGAATGGTTATCAAATTTTTAATCCAAATACCCGCTTTTGTGTTATGCTTTTAAATTAACTGTAATGTACAATGTCTTCGCCAAATTGAGAATTGAGAATCCCGTCATTCGTCGGAACAAGTTGTATAATTGAGAATTAAATTTAATTAATAATTTGTAATAAATTTATCTTTAACTGTTTACAAAATTTAAAATATATTAATTATTAACGCTCAATAATCAATTTTTCATTTGGCGAACATATTGAATGTGCTTATTTACTTTTTTAACCAAAAAAATTTTCTAAAATAGATTTAAGTATAATAAATTTATTTTGTAAAATACTGATATTGTTTTTAGTAATAGGTTATATAATTTATAATTTGAAATGATGTTTAAACACAATCAATAAGAAGAAATTATAGTTGATTTGGAAATAAATTAAAGTAATAGTATCGCAAAGGTTCGGGTAAATAAAATAATAAAAATGAGAACATGTAATAACATTTACGTTATGGGGTTCACTGCTTTATTGGTGTGTTTGGTGGTTATCTTTTCGTCATTCAACAGCTACGCGCAGACTTGTGATTTCTTTGACAGCGAGGATATTGTACTGATTAATACGGGCAATTCCGTTGCAGCGGGTATCACAACGACTTATGTACTGACCGACCTGTCGGGTACTATTTTGCAAAGTTCGCCAGCGAGCACGTTTACCAATCCCGGCACAGGTGATTTTGTGGCTTATGCGGTCAATTACGATTCGGCAGAGGCTGCACCGGCACTTGCGGTGGGCGATGATATCAATCTTGCTATCGCAACGGATTGTGTGGATACGGCTTCGCTACCACTGACTATTTGCAGCCAAGCGCAAAATTGTAATTATCTGGACGGCGAGGATATTGTACTGACCAATACCGGTAATACAGTGGGGGCAGGTATCGTTACAACGTATGTACTGACGGACCTTTCGGGAACTATAGTGGTACGCTCCGGCACAAGCACATTAAGCAGTTCGGGAGTAGGTAGTTTTATAGCCTATGCCGTCAATTATGATTCGGGGGCGGTGACACCGGCACTCACAGTTGGCGATGATATCAATGCTGTCATCGGACTGGATTGTGTGGATACGGCTTCGCTGCCACTGACTGTATGCGCCTGTGCGCTGGGTTCAGAATTGGATGATACAGAACTGGTATTCAACCTGAGTGGCGACACGCAAGACATACTTTATGCACAGGAATTTATACTGACTGACGGTACAGGTACTATTCTTCAAACCCAGACGACTAATCCGATAACGGGTTTGTCCAACAACCGTATGGTATATAATGTATATTCACTGGTGTATGATACACGCCCGGCAGTCAATGTCGGTGACAATATCAATGATTTGGATTTGAGTGCTGTTTGCGGAGAGATCAGTGAGCCTTTGGGCTTTACGCTTTGCCGAACCCTTCCCGTAGAGTTGGTCTATTTTAAGGGAAACGAATCGGATTGTGAGGCGCATTTGAGTTGGGGTACTGCCTCGGAGGTCAATGTGAGTCACTTTGAAGTGCAGAAGAGTTTTGATGGTCTTGGTTTTTCGACCATCAGCCGCATAGATGCAGCAGGAGGTGAATTAATTGCAACAGATTATACTTACACAGATATACAGATTGCCAATACGAATTATTATCGGCTGAAAATCGTGGATACAGACGGCTCTTTTGAGTATTCGGATGTGGTGACGATTGGGGCAGATTGTGTTTCGGGTGTTTCTATTTCTGATATATTTCCCAATCCGGTGGTATCCGGTGTGGTCAATGTGCGCTTCAATAGCAATGTCCACCATGAAGATGCTATCTTGGTACTCACCGATGTACTGGGCAGAAAACAGATGGAAGTACCTGTGATGATTTTGGAAGGTACCAATCTAGTGAGTATTGACCCTAGTCGTTTGCCTTCGGCTACCTACTTTTTACACATACAAGGTACAGACTGGCGAACGGCTCATAATAAGTTTGTGAAATTGAACAAGTGATGTTCATGAGATTATTTCCTAATAGAATAAATTTGAAATTGAAGTTGTTCGGGAGCATGTTTGAATTTTGTCAAACATGCTCCTGATAATTTTAGGGAACTCGCTATAAATAAGCTACCCAAAATGCAATATGTTCGCCAAATGAAAAATTGATAATTGAGCGTTAATAATTATTTCATTTCAACATTCGTAAAAAACAGATTTTGTTTGTGTTATAAATAATAATATTAAATTAATTATTCATTCTCAATTCTCAATTTGGCGAAGACATTTCTAAACCTACCACTTATATCCATTCAAAAAATCCACCGCCTTCATCCGTTTTCTGCCTGCCAGTTGCAATTCCTGCAAATGAATAAAGCCATCACGAGTCGCAATTTTAAGCGTTTTTTTATCGTGAATAAACTCGCCGGGTTCTATTTCGTGTCCTTCGTATTCGGGTCGGCATTGATAGATTTTTAGTTTTTTATCATCCAAAGTTGTCCATGCAGCAGGGTAGGGGTTGAGTCCGCGAATGAAATTATAGACCTTTTCGGTGGGATTGTCGAAGTCGATTTCGCAAGTATGGTCATGCAATTTGGGCGCGTGAGAGACGAGGCTTTCATCTTGTACTTGTGCCGTATAATCACCTGATTCTATGGCTTTTACCGTTTTCAAAACCGTCTCTGCGCCGATGTGCATCAGGCGGTCGTGTACATCGCCTGTGGTTTCGTGTTTGCCGATAGGTGTTTTTGCACTGAATAAAATATTGCCTGTATCAATCTGGTGTTTGAGGAAAAATGTGGTGACACCCGTTTCCTTTTCTCCACTGATCACTGCCCAGTGAATCGGTGCTGCCCCGCGAAACTTAGGCAGCAGCGAACCATGCAAATTAAAAGTTCCAATCGGCGGCATATCCCAGACCACCACAGGTAACATCCGAAAAGCAACCACGACTTGCAAATCAGCTTTGTAACTACGTAATTCTTCCACAAATTGCGGACTTTTCAAATTTTTAGGTTGGAGAACGGGAATATCATTTGCCATCGCGTATTTTTTGACGGCAGATTGGAGGAGTTTTTTGCCGCCGCGTCCACCCATCTTATCGGTAGCTGTGATGACTGCGACGACATCATATCCGTTCTTGACCAATATATCTAAACTCGGTACGGCAAAATCGGGCGTACCCATAAAAATTATTTTCATCTTCGACAACTCATCAATTCGTCAACTCATCAATTCGTCAACTCATTTTCGGTGAAAATACTAAACTTTGATAGTTTTTTGTAATTTGCGATTGAAAATTGATGGATTTTAGATTTTAGATTTTAGATTTTTGATTGAATTAAGGAATGATGACAAAATATTCTATCATCATTCCTAAACGATTTTCAATAGGTAATTTTTTATTTTGTAATTTGTAAAAAATTAATTATTAATATCAATATGTTCGCCAAATGAAAAATTGATAATTGAGCGTTGATAATTATTTTATTCAAATATTCGTAAAACTCTAATTATGTTTTTATTATAAATAGAAACTTTAAATTAATTATCAATTATTCATTCTCAATTCTGAATTTGGCGAAGACATTGTAATATATTGTGAAATTATTATTTTTACATAATAAAAGAAATATGTTATTTCGATAAAATCTGCAATAATTTGTCCGCCGAAAAAATTAACCAAAAATCTAAAATCATCAAATCAAAAGTCAAAAACGATGTTAGAATTTTTAAAAAAGCTGTTTCAATTTTTCTTTGGATGGTTGAGTACGCCCGATAAACCTCCTACGGATAATGATGACGATGACGATAATGAGGATACAAATAACGGAGAGGATGATTTGCCGACAGGGATGACGAAATTTCCGTATTGGGCAGAAGATACGGATGCAGTGGGTTTGATGCCTGGTGTGGAATATAGGATTGAGGAAGCGGACGCGATGGAAGGGACTAATGCGATTAGTTTTGAACGGGTGGGCGACCATCATGGGATGCATAGCACGAGTTTGCGTGAGTTTAATACAAGTGAGCTTTATCGTGTAGGTGATACGGTGTATATTCCTTCTGTAGATGAATTGTGTTTTGCGGAGTATTGTCGGCATACGAACGATTTGGACGAGGCAGTGGCAGGGTATATGAACTTGCCTTCGCGCCCGAATAGGGCAATGTTGGAAGCAGGACGGTATCGCGGAGCGGGAATTATAGGTGAAAAATACGGTACAATTTCGGTGGTGTTTTACAGCCCGAATGGGGAATTGGCAGGGGCAAATGAAAGCCGCAGCGACATGATTAACGGACAGAGAGAGTACCGTGTGAATTGGGGAACAGATTTGTGGAAATGTAATGTATTTATGCACGACTGTACTTTCCACGCAGGATATGAGCCGGATGTACGCGGTATTGAAAAGCATTATATTCGGGCAGGAAAATTGCATTTTTCCGAAAAATTTGAACAAATCAATGTGGATGATTTGACGCCGGGTTGTGTGATTCAGTTGTTTGGCGGGGAAGGTTCGGATGATTCGCATAATATGGTTTTGATGTCATTTATCGAACGAAAGGCGATTGATGTGCCGGATTTGAATGTGGAAGAATGGACTTTCAAAGGCATGGGGGCAGAAAAAAATCGCGTAGCAGTGTCGATTCGTCGGCATTTTGTGATTACAGACCGCGATGAGGAAGAAAACGGGTATAAGGTTTATAAAGAATTTGACCTGACGAAACGCACTTATATACGCTTGTTCAGACCGCTATTTGATAGAAATGAAATTGCATAGGAAATTTCAAAATCCAAAATCCAAACACCAAATTCCAAATTCCAAAATACAGACTCATGCAGGATGCGGACACGGGCTGGAAGCACCGTGCTACGTTTTGTCCAATTCCAAAGCGTTTTTTATAGAGAGAATGGGTTTTGGGTTTTGGGGTTTGTTATTTGGAATTTGTTATTTGGTACTTATATTAAGTTGTCGTACTCCGACAGAGCGCATGGAAGGCTACGAGATACATGGTATTGATGTATCACATTACCAAGAAAAAATTAATTGGGAAATGGTGATGTCGCAAGACATTGATTTTGTGTATATTAAGGCAAGTGAAGGGCAGGAAATGAAGGACAAGCGTTTTGCGGAAAATTGGAAAGCACTGGAACAACAAGAAGTAAAGCGGGGTGCGTATCATTTCTTTCGCCCCACCATCAATGTACGCAAACAAGCGGAGAATTATATCAATTTCGTCAAACTGAAAGAAGGAGACTTACCACCTGCACTGGATGTGGAAGTTATGGATGAAGCTTCGCCTGAAAAGCTGCGAGAGGGGGTGCAAATCTGGCTCTCTACTGTCGAAAAAGCCTATGGCGTTCGTCCTGTGATTTATACCAATCAGGATTTTTACCACGACCATTTACGCGGATATTTTGATGAATATCCGCTTTGGATAGCCCGTTATAATAAACGTAAATCACCTGCTTTGAAGGGAAAACAAAAATGGACTTTCTGGCAATACGGTAATCGCGGACGCTTGGATGGCATCAACGGAAATGTAGATTTTAATGTTTTTCATGGAGACTCGGTGGCTTTGGTGAGGTTTTGTAATGCGACAATGCGACAATGATATAATGCGTCAATGAAGAAAACATTATCGCATTAAATATTCACTCATTATTTTCATTATCGCATTGACGCATTATATCATTATCGCATTAAATATGCGCCTCAATCAATCCTTTCATTTGTACTGCTGAATGTACGCCGGGCTTTGAATAAAGCATTTCACCATTCTTAAAAATCATGATGGTAGGTACACCGCGAATTTGGAAATGATTGGCAAGTGCTTGATTTTTGTCAATGTCTATCTTGATGATGGTAGCTTTATCGCCGACTTCTTGTTTGACTTCAGTTAGAAAGGGAGCCATTGCTTTGCATGGACCACACCATTCGGCGAAAAAATCGACCAAAACGGGTTTGTCTGAGTTAATGAGCTCTTTAAAATTTGTATTTGATGTTGACATAATATTTGTGTTTGGTTTTGTTCCTGATACTTAGATGAAAATGTTCTTTGCACTTTGTTTTCTATAGAACGAAGTACAGCAAACTACAAACACCATAAAAACGTAGCATTTTCTCAATAAGTTTCATCTTACCAACAACAAACGCCATTAACGTCCCATATACGACAAAAACCCCCGACATTGTGCCGAGGGCTTTTGCTTAAAAATATACTTTTACGAAGTAAAAGAAATAACTTAATCGCTATTCCGGCTACCCGTCTAATTTTGCCCAAGTTTGATAATCAATAAGTTGTGAAACATTATAATTCAACTGATTACGAAAGTCTATGGACTATGGACTGGCAACTATGGACTGATCCACTATTCCTTGTCTTCGTCTTTCATCTGCTCTTTCAATGCCGAGAATACATCCAAATCGCCAAGTGTTTCGCGCTCTACTTGCGTGTTTTGCTTTTTGATTGTTTTGCGGACTTCGTCTTTCTCTTTTCTCTTTTCTTGTCGCTCGGTCTCTTGCCCTTCTTTACGTTGGTCGTCGGTGTAGCGGGAGTGAGAAACCATGATACGCTTATCGTCACGGTTGAATTCCAATACTTTCACATAAAGGATCTCCTCTGTTTGTGCGAATGTATTGTCTTCTTTTCTCATATGCTTCTTAGGTGCGAAAGCTTCCAAACCATATGGCAACTGAACAATCGCTCCTCTGTCATCTACACGCAATACCGTCGCTTCGTGGTATGAACCAACCGGGAAAACGGTCTCGAAAGTATCCCATGGATTCTCTTCGAGTTGCTTGTGTCCGAGTGACAATTTACGGCTCTTTACATCAATCTCTTCGATAGTTACATCCAAGTTCTGACCTTTCTTTACGTACTCACTTGGGTGCGAATAACGTTTTGTCCAAGATAGGTCTGAAATGTGAATCATACCACCAATACCTTCTGACAATTCGATGAAAACACCATAAGGCGTAAGATTTTTGACCAAACCTGAGTGGCGGCTGCCGATTGGAAATTTCTCCTGAATTTCGCTCCACGGATCGTTGGTCAATTGCTTGAGACTGAGTGACATCTTTCTGTCGTCGCGGTCAATAGTGACCACTTTGGCAGAATGTATTTCACCTACTTTGAAGTAGTCTTTTGCATTAACCATTTGGCTGCTCCAAGACACCTCTGATACGTGAATCAAGCCCTCAACACCCGGCTGAATCTCAAGGAATGCACCGTAATCTTCGATATTGACGATTTTACCTGTAACGGTAGAACCTTCGCCGATTTCTTCAGAAAGTACATCCCATGGATGCGGCTGCAATTGTTTGAGACCGAGAGAAATACGTTTTTTATTATCATCAAAATCAAGCACAACAACGTTGATTTTGTCGTTGATTTTGAGTACTTCTTTCGGATGCGAGATACGCCCCCAGGAAATATCAGTAATGTACAATAAGCCGTCAACACCACCCAAATCAAGGAATGCACCGAAGTCGGTGATATTTTTGACAGTACCTTCGAGTACCTGACCTTTTTCGAGGTCTGCAATGATTTTCTGACGCTGCTCTTCCAAATCACTTTCGATAAGTGCTTTGTGCGAAACAACGGCATTCTTAATCGTCTCATTAACTTTGACGACTTTGAACTCCATCTTTTTGCCAACGTAAGCATCGTAGTCAGTAACCGGCTTGATGTCGATTTGCGAACCGGGAAGGAAAGTTTCCAAACCACCTACATCCACAATCAAACCACCTTTGGTCTTGCTCACAATGATACCTTCTATAGTAGTGCCTTCTTCCAAAGAACGAACAATGGACTCCCAAGTACGTAAAAGTTTTGCTTTGCGACGAGAGATGACCAATTGACCTTTAGCATCTTCGCGTGACTCAATATAGACCTCAATCGGCGCACCAATTTCAGCTTCTTTTCCGCGAAGGTCTGATAAAGGTACCATACCGTCGGATTTGTAATTGAGATCAAGCAATGCAACACCCGCCTGCTCATTGATGTATGAGACTTTTCCGGTGACGATTTCGTTTTCGTTGATAAAGTTCAACTCCTCTTCGTAATGCTTCAACTGTGCAGCATATTCATCCGGCGTATAGTTGAGCTCGTCTTTAGCTCCTTTATCCCAATCAAAATCATCATGTGCAGTAGCAGCGTGCAAGTCTTCACCTAAGTCAATTTCTATAAGTTCAGGCTTATAATCTGCCTTATCTTCTTCAATTTTCTTAGAAACAACAACTGCATCGCCTTGCTTTTCGACTGATGCAGCAGCTTTTTCAACCGTTTCTTCAACAACTTCGGTTGCTGCTTCTACTAATTGTTCTACTGTTTCGGCGGCTTTTTCTACCGCAGTTTCTACTGTTTCTTTTGCGGTTTCTATAACTTTAGTGGCAGTCTCTTTCGACTGTTGCAAAGCTTCTTCCAAATTATTATCTTCCATCGAGATAGAATTTGTTTAAAAAATGTTAAAAAATAATGTGAATTATACTTCTTACCTTAAAGAAGTATAGTGATTGTGAATTGTATGATTTGATATTTTTTTTGCAAAAAATACTATTTATAATATGTCAAACAATCTGAAAATCACTTGTTTATTAATGGAGAATCTGTTTATTGCATCAAGTAATTTTTAAATAAAAATTTATGAAATAATACAGACGCCCATTAAAGGAGTGCAAAGATAAGGTTTTTTACGGGAAATTAAATAGAATGGATAGGTTTTTTGGATGATATTAAGTAGAGTATTGTGATACATTTCCTGTATTTTTCGCACAGATTAGGATTTTTCGTGAAATATTTGTACATTGGTATATATTTTTAATAAATCCAAAGACCATCTACTATGAGATTCATCTCAATACTTCTTTTTACGTTTCTTTTTTCAACTTTCTCGTTCGGTCAATTTCAGAAAAATACTTGGACTATCAGCGCAAATAGTGGTACATTGGCTTTCGTTAGTGATAATGCTTACACACTCGCTTCTTCTACCGAATTTGGTTACTTTTTCTCCAAAAACATCCTCACAGGTATTCATATACAATATATACGTGCTGATTCTGAGGCTTGGGAAATCGCCCCTAATCCATATTTTAGATATTATTTTACGCCAAATAAATCTATCAAACTGTATGGTCAAATCAGTCCGGATTTGAGTATTGTACGCAGTTATTCGAGTACTCAAACGGTATTGTCTCCCAAGCTGAATTTGGGCTTTAATCATTTTCTTCAAAAAAACATTGCTTTAGAATTGGGCTTTGGTGTTAATGCTTTCACGCTGGTCAGCCAGAAATCTTGGGGCTTTAATGCGAGCGAATCATTCACGAATTTTTTTGTTCGTCCACAACTCGGAATCAGGCTTTTTCTTAATACAGACGACTCCGGCACAATCACTTACCGACCGGAGGATTATTTGAAAAGAGGGAATGTTGTGTTTGGTACGTATGGAGATTTTATTTCACGCCCAAAGAACGATTTTCTGTACTATAATTTGTTGCTGAATGTCGAATTTTTTATTAGCAATTCCCTTTCGGTAGGAACGGCTGTACAACTGTCTCCCGCTTCAACTTTTACGGGATACGATAATGAACTAACATTTGCATTTGCATCGGGTATTCAGTATTACCGACGAGTTGCCAATGACAATACCTACTTTGTAGCCCATATAAGCGGGGAAATCTCCCCACAACAATATACTGCTTATAATTTCGGATTCACATTAAATAGATTCATTGAAGAAAATATAAGCCTTGGGGCAGGACCTTTTTTGGTGAAAATCAATGGGGGCAACCAATGGTTGTTTAGCCCAAGAGTCGGTGTCAGTTACTTTATGATGAGTAAAAAGAATAGGTGGCACAAGTAGGTACACAATCCAAGAAGTGTCAACATGCTATCCATTCAAAAATCAAAAATCCCTCAATCAAGAATCCTTAGAGGCGATTTTCATTCACAATTTTCAGCAATTGTTCGCGGTAATTTTTGCCTATCGGCAAATGTTTCTTTTCAATTTCGACCATATTACCAATCACGGCTTCGATTTTGTCGAGTGCCACGATGTAGGAGCGATGGATGCGTTTGAATTTGTCATGCGGCATCTTTGCTTCAAGGCTTTTCATCGTTTGGAGCGTGATCACGCGGTTGCTGCCTGTCATCCGGATGATGACATAATCCTTTAGCCCTTCGATGTACAGGATGTCGGTATAACGTACTTTGACGAGTTTTTTATCTGATTTTACAAAAATAAAATCCTTTGTATCCTCAGCAGATACTTCGGCGGTTTCGAGTTGGTCGAAAGCCTTATTCACCGCAGTCATAAAACGGTCAAACGGAATCGGTTTGAGCAGATAATCCAATACATTTAGGTCGTAGCCATCTAGCGCATATTCCGAATACGCGGTAGTGAATACGACCAAAGGTGGATTTTTGAGCGATTTCAAAAACTCAATACCCGTCATTTGTGGCATTTGAATGTCGAGAAACATTAAATCTACCTCGCCCGAACGCACAATTTCAAAGGCTTCTACAGCACTGCCGCAGCGTTGAAGCAGATTGATGTTTGGGATTTTTTCGATATAACTTTCAAGTATATCAAGGGCTAGAGGTTCGTCATCTACGATAATGGCGTTAATCATGGTCTAAATTTATTTTAAGATGAACAATATATTTTTCCGGCTGATTATCAATATTTAATTCGTATTGTTCGGGGTAAAGTAAATCCAATCTGCGTTTTACATTCTGCAAACCAATACCACCCGAACGATGGTTGATGCGTGGCATAGCGGGTTTGCTGTTTTCAATCGACATCCCCAATTCGGTATCCTCTACATCCATTTGAATATGAACGAATCCTTCCGACACTTGGTTCAATCCGTGCTTAAAACTATTTTCCAAAAACGGAATAAACATCAAAGGCGCGATTTTCTGATTGCCAACATTTCCTTTTAGCGAAAAGGCAATTTCCATATTTTTCCCCTGCCTCAATCGCTCCAAATCCAGATAATTGCTGATATAATTGACCTCCTTGCGAAGCGGTACGCGCCGCTCGTTGCATTCGTATAGCATATAGCGCATCATTTCCGAGAGTTTGAGGACAATTTCGGGGGCTTTATCCGATTTTTTGAGGGTCAATGCGTACAAATTATTCAGTGTATTAAAGAGAAAATGCGGATTGATTTGTGATTTGAGAAAACGCAATTCCGAACGCATGGTTTGTCTTTCGAGTTCGCGTTTGACGGTTTGGTGGCGTATCCAATCGGTAATTATTTTCAAAATAGTAGAGATACCCAAGATGATGAATGTCATCAGGAATAGCTGTGGTTGGGTATCAATCACGCTTTGTTGTATTTCGGGATAATTCATAAACCGAAAATACAAACATATCGTCGAAAGGGGCGTCACTATCACCACCAACAAAATAAGCAAAGCACTGTATGTGACAAATTTGGTCTGTGATAAATAATTGGGGATAAGGTAATAAATGTTGAAATATACCGCAATTCCATAAAAAATACTCTTAATCAGTTCATTCGTAAAAATGAACATATATCCATCTTGGCGACCCCGAAATGCCACCATAATCAGGATGTAAGCCATCCAAAACAGGCTGTGATATACCACTCTATTTGACATGAATTGGTAAATTCTGTCAAATAAACCCTTCAATGGTGGCGCAGGTGCGGATTCTATGGTATCGTAACGGTTCAATGCTTAAATGCGATAATGCTTAAATGATGCAATGCGATAATGATGTCATTCAACAACTCATCAATTCGTCAATTCGTCAAAAACACGAAGATATATAATGTGTGATAAAGGAATGATTTAATTAGACTAAAATGGTTAAATTGTCGGTAAAATGTTTTAAAATATACATTACAATGATAAAATTAGTATTTTTGGATGTAAATGAAACTTGAATTTGATATACGTGGTTATTTAAAGCCTTACAAAAGGACAAAAATAAATTCGCAGGAATTTAGAGAAGAAGAATAAATAAATTAGACCAAGATGCGAAATATTTTTTTGTTAGACGAATCGTTTTTGACGCGCATAGCTGGGCTACGTAAGAAGAAAATGATGAAGTATAACAGAAAAAGATATAGTAGCTTGGTCTAAGTTATTTATTTTTCTTCTCTTAGCGGCTTAGAGTTTGTGTAAAAATAAGAAATACGTTTTTTTTCAATGCTAACTTTTAAAGTTTTATATCATTCAAAATTACTACTCAAAAAACACCGCATTACCCAATAACAACTTCCCACTATGCCAAAAACCGCGAAATACAGGCGAATCCACAAAATATACAATCGACCCGCTACCGATATTTTCCTGTCCGATTTCGAGCGAATTGACGAGATTGCGCTTTAGATTGTGTCCGACAAAACCACTTACATGCCCGTCCTCTTTTATCACACCCACATTCCAACCATCTATATACGGATATACCCTCGAATTGCGTCGCATCACATGAATGCTGCCATCTTCACCAAATGCCAAAGGATGTGAATCATCCAAATGCACCTTATAAATCGTACCCGGAACATAGTTGCTGATACCGGCACGTTCTGCATCTTCGTAGCGTTTCAATTTATCATCTTCTTTTGAGCTGTCTCCTTTACCTTCAGAGGCTTTCATGGCTTTAGCGAGTTTTGTTTCGCCTGCCGCGAAGGTGCCGACAGCACGTTCTAATGCGATAATTTTACCACCGCCACGCGCAAAATCCAATAATTGCGTAGTGAGTTTCGCATAGCTACCCGAAGGCAAGACCAAAACATCATATTCCGAAAAATCTACACCACTTGCATAGTCCATATTTAGCACCGAAAAAGGATATTCAATCGTTTGGTCAAAGTAATGCCACAACTCGCCGAAAGCATTCGCATCTACACCACGACCATTTAGAACGGCTACTTTCGGCGCATCCAAATAACGCACTTGATCGGAACCCAAATCCGGTCCTTTTTGCGCCAATCCTGTGGTGGCATAATGTAATGGCTGCTTGTGTGTGTTGGCAATTTTTCGGATTTTATTGTCTAAATCAGCTACATTTTTATTCTGAGAACGCGGAATGATTATCGAACCTCGTGCGAAGGTTTTTCCGTCCAATGTCATTGGATTTATATTGTATCTGACTTTAATATTTTCTTTTAATAATGCAGCTAAAAAACGCACGTCCTGTACGCTGTTCCATTCCGCAATATAAGCAGGTGGGCGGCGCGTTGGTTTTGGATTTTCTGTAAATTTATTTTCGTAATTTTTATTTGTTTCAATATGCTCACTTGTCGCGTAGGTTTCTACTTCGTAAATATATGGCAATGCCCAAGCCGTCACATCATACGTAATCGAATCTTCCAACATTGTTTTTGGCTCAAATAACACTTTTACCATGACGGATTTCGGCTGAAAAGCACTCACTACAACGTCATTCTCCTCTAATGTGAACGACCCGTTTTTATTTTTTAAATAATCAAAACCATTATAAGGTTTTTTTGAACCGGAAGCGATATTATATCTAATTCGTTGTTTATCAAGTAATTGTAAAATAGCTTCCACGCGTTCTTTTCCACTTGAATGTTTGATTACATAGCTGCGATACGTGCCGGGTGGATTAGATTTCGACGACTGAAAATATTGCTCAAACTCCCGCAACATACGCTCGCGATTCACATGCGCCACTTCAATCGTAGAAAGACTCGTCGTATAATGATGCGCCACACGGTCTGTCAAAGTCAGCGTATCGCCATAGTCATTCAGCACCGCCAGACCAGCGTCGCGCGAACCGCCTTGTTCATACGTAAAACCAATTGCGCCGTTGAAAGTGGGCCAAGTATCGCCATAGCTCGGATAGAGCAAATCGAAGTATTCTTTGGTATAAAATGACCAACCTTCCTCGTCAAAATATCCCGCGTGATTTTCGGCCACGAGTTGTTGAAATTCACGTTGCCAGGGCGTGATATTTTCGTGTAGCGGATGTGCCGCCGGCGCGAAAAAATACGGCGAATTGATACCCATTTCGTGGAAATCGACATGTACGTGCGGCATCCAATCTTGATAAAGCACCGCGCGTTGCTGAGATTCGACCTGCACCTGCCACGCCCAGTCGCGATTGAGGTCAAAAAGGTAATGATTCACCCGTCCGCCGGGCCAAGTCGAGTGGTGTTCTTCCGAATTTTGGTCCACATTCGGCTGTACCAATTGCACACCATTATACCAATTTACATATCGGTCACGCCCGTCAGGATTGACGCAGGGATCCATGATGATGATGGTATTTTCCAACCATTTATTCACATCCGAATCACCACTTGTCAGCTTCTCCAATACCGATAAAGCCGCTTCACTCGACACTGCCTCATCTCCATGAATATTATAACTCAACCATACAATAAGTGGTTGTTTATCAGGTACTATCGTATTATCATTTAAGCCGACACGCGCAAGATGTCCTTTGCGTAGTGTCTCCAATTGTCGGATATTTTCTCTGGAAGAAACCGCTACCGTCACCAACGGACGCCCTTCAAAAGTTTGTCCATAAGGCATCATTCTGACCTGCGCGGAATTGTCGGCGATATATTCAAAATAATCCACTACACGATGGTGGCGGGTAAATTTTGTGCCAACTTCATAACCGAGAAATTGAGCAGCAGAAAGGCGTTTACCATCTTGTGCCGATACAGCATATGCAACGAGCAATGATAGGAATAAGGCGAGTAATTTTTTCATGTAAAATTCGTTCTATTTGTTCTACGTTCTTTGTTCTAAGTAGCTTGGCGGTTGGAAATTAATATTTTCGGGAAGCCTACTCGTCGGACATTTTTGAAATGTCAGACGAGAGGTACTCACAATTTGAGTTGAATTATTTTTTTACAAATTATTTTTATTTTATTCATGTAAAAATATAATAGTCAATAAGATGCACTAATGTTTTCGTCTGACATTTCAAAAATGTCCGACGAGTAAAGTTTATATCCCCAACTTAATATCAATTACAAATCAATATTAATTTTCAACCACGAGAGCTAAAACAAATTGACTTGTTGTCAGACAATTCAGTTGAACAAACAAAGTATTTTGGTGGACAAACCCACCAATTTTGACAAATCCTTCGTCTGCCAACTATTCCATACTTTACTCGAACAACACTAAAACTTAGAACACAAGACAAAGAACACAGGTAAAAGTATGGCAATTCGAAGCATTTTCAAAACTTTAGATGCTTGTAAATTAAACTTATATTAAGCACATTTTTGTTTATACATAAATTTGAAAAACTCGAAAAACTGAATTACTTTTGCGCGACTAAGACCAAGCACAAAATTCAACCGAAATCAAAGGAAACCTTTTTGATGAGATAATGAAATCGTAATTTTTGTAATTGTTTGATAATTAATTCTTTGTAAGAATATTGAGAGTTTGTGCTTTTTATGGAAAATCCGAATTTACACATACTACTTTGATTCTCAACCCTTTTGGTTTGACTAACTACACAATCTATTTTTAGAATATTTTTTAAAAATAATTACAAATAAGACCAAATTTAATCTTTTTTCAACGTTATAATGTTGAAAATGTACGAACTATGTAAATTTTGTGAAAACTGCATTTCGACATGTACCTAAAATGTTGATGTTCAGATTATTGTGATGCAGAGTGAATTAACGAATTATAAATCACAACAACGAAAACATGAAAAGAATAAAAGTAGCCTTCTTTGCCGAAAATCTCATTGATGATTTTGACGGGGCTTCCAGAACAGTCTTTCAAATTCTGAATCGTATTCCAAACGATGAATTTGAATTTATGTACTTCACCGCCGTGCCGCCCCAAAACGGCAAGAAGGTCAATGGCAAAATATTCCAATTTCCCTCAGTACCGATTCCCTCTAATGAGACTTATCGAATGGGCATACCTTATTTCTCCAAGAGAGCGATGTGGGCAGCTTTAGACGATTTTCAACCCGACGTGATTCACTTTACAAGTCCCTCTTCCTGTGCGTCTTATGCCAAAAAATACGGCAAAGAGAGAGGCGTACCAGTCATAGCAATTTACCATACCCATTTCATTTCTTATGTGAAGTATTATTTTCGGAAAATGAAGTGGCTGACCCCACTTTGCGAAAGCATCGTTTCAAAAATCACCTATAATCTATACAACGACCTCAAAAGAGTCTATGTACCCACAAAAGAAATCACAAAAGACCTCAAAAAAATGGCTAACCTAAAAGGCAACAACCTTAAGCTATGGCAGCGTGGATTGAATAATGAACTATTTAATCCTGACAAAAAAGACCCTGCATTTATAAAAAACATTACAGGGAATGACCATCCTAATATATTGTTTGTCAGTCGATTAGTGTGGGAGAAAAATTTGGATGAACTGACGCGCTTATATGATTTTTTCGAGAAAAAGGGAACACCTGCCAATTTTATCATTGCCGGAGACGGCATTGCTTTGAAGGAATTGCAGCGAAAAATGCCGAAGGCACACTTTTTAGGCGCACTTGGTCACGATGATTTGTCGCGCCTTTATGCTTCGGCGGATGTGTTTTATTTTCCATCGGATACAGAGACTTACGGCAATGTGGTTATAGAAGCGATGGCGTCGGGCTTGCCTTGTGTAGTCGCCAATGGTGGCGGACCGAAAAGCTATATTCAGCACTTGGAAACAGGGGTACTGTGCGCGGTAAACGATACAGAAGATTACTATAATAAAATTCTTAATTTATTAAATGACAATGAGTTAAGAAGTGAAATAATTTATAACGCTTTAGAATTTACTAAGCCACTGAATTGGGATAATTTAGTAGATGTATATTTTGAAGACCTCCGAAAGATTGTACGCAGTAAAGCTGCCATCACACTCAAAACGCCCGCTTATTTTTCTCCTCAAATTCAGGTAGAATGATAGGGTTTTTAATGAATGAATGAGTGAATAAAATGCGACAATGCGATAATGATACAATGCGACAATGAAGGAAAACATTATCGCATTAAAATCATTCGAGTGTGTAAAATATTAGGGGCAATCAGATATGAAATGTCAAAACACCTAACTATTGTACACGTTTAATTTTGCCACAAAGACACAAAGGCACAAAGAATTTTACTGTTTATACTTTGTGTCTTTGTGTCTTTGTGGCAAGTTTTCTTTTGAATAGTCGTATGCCAAAATATATTAGAATGCCCCTAATGTTTTACACACTCAAATGAATAAATAACAACTCCAGAATGAAAAAACCCCCTACCAAACGGTAGAGGATTCTGATAAATAAAACTTTATGTTAAAAGAAGTGTGCACTACGCCACCCCTTCATCAATTCTAATCTTATTCAAAGCCGACCCGGCTTTCACCCATTCCACTTGCGGTGCGGAGTACGTGTGTGCCACTTCAAAGCTATCTTTCGTACCATCCGCATGATTGAGCGTGACCGTTAGATTTTTGCCCGGTGCGAAAGTGTCGAGACCATCAATATCCACCGTATCATCTTGGCGGACTTTATCGTAATCATCCTTATTGACGAAAGTGAGGGCAAGCATCCCTTGTTTCTTCAGATTCGTCTCGTGGATACGTGCGAATGACTTCACAATCACCGCCGTAACACCTAAGTAGCGCGGCTCCATCGCAGCATGTTCGCGCGATGAACCTTCACCCAAATTCTCCTCACCAAATACGACTGTGCCGATACCATTTTTCTGATACAAACGCGCCGAGTCCGGCACTGCCATAAATTCATTATTGGTCGCATTCCAAACGGTATTGGTTTTGTCATTGAACGCATTGATGGCTCCGGTGTAACAGTTGTTGGAGATGTTCTCCAAATGACCTCTGAATTTCAACCACGGACCAGCCATCGAAATATGGTCGGTCGTACATTTACCCTTCGCTTTGATGAGCGTGCGCTGTCCTTGCAGTTGCTCGTGCGTTAGTTTTTTGAATGGCGTCAGACGTTGCAAGCGGTCGGAGGTCGGGCTAATAACCACCTCGATGCCACTACCGTCTTCGGCAGGTGCTTCATACCCCAAATCTTCGACATCAAAACCTTTTGGCGGTAATTCGACGCCCGTTGGTGCGTCAAGTTTCACTTGTTCGCCCTTTTCGTTGGTCAATGTATCTGTCAGCGGATTAAAAGTCAAATCGCCCGCGATAGCCATTGCCGTCACGATTTCCGGCGAGGCTACGAAAGAATTGGTCTTTGGATTGCCGTCGTTTCGTTTTGCAAAATTTCTATTAAAAGAAGTAATAATCGAATTTTCTTGGTCGGGATTGTCATTGTGTCGCGCCCATTGACCAATGCACGGTCCGCAAGCATTGGCGAGAACGACACCGCCCATTTTTTCAAAAGCATCCAATTGACCATCGCGCTCTACGGTAAATCGAACTTGCTCCGAGCCCGGCGTAATGGTAAATTCAGACTTAGTTTTTAGGTGTTTTGCCACTGCTTGACGCGCTAATGAAGCCGCACGGTCAAGGTCTTCGTAAGACGAGTTGGTGCAAGAACCAATCAAACCAACTTCGAGTTTTTGCGGATAATTATTTTCTTTAACGGCTGTCGCAAATTTGGAAATAGGCCAAGCCAAATCCGGTGTAAACGGTCCGTTGACGTGTGGTTCGAGTGTAGTGAGGTCTATTTCAATCACTTGGTCAAAATAATCTTTTGGTGATTCGTAACACTCCGGATCTCCGGTCAAATGTTCTGCCACTTTATCTGCAAGGGCGGCTACATCTGCACGTTCGGTCGCTTTTAGGTAACGACTCATCGACTCATCGTAGCCAAATATTGAGGTTGTTGCACCGATTTCTGCGCCCATATTACAAATCGTCCCTTTTCCGGTAGCCGAAAGCGTTGCTGCGCCCGGTCCGAAATATTCGACGATTGCGCCCGTACCACCTTTTGCCGATACGATACCGGCTAACTTTAATATGACATCTTTCGAAGCCGTCCAACCCGACATTTTACCGGTGAGTTTCACACCAATGATTTTTGGATTTTTTAATTCCCAGGGCATATCTGCCATTACATCGACTGCATCTGCGCCACCGACACCAATGGCAATCATACCTAATCCGCCTCCATTTACAGTATGCGAATCCGTACCAATCATCATTCCGCCGGGAAAAACATAGTTTTCCAACATCACTTGGTGAATGATACCCGCGCCGGGTTTCCAAAAACCAATACCATATTTATCGGATACCGATTCGAGGAAATCATAGACTTCCGAATTGACATCATTGGCGGTTTTCAAATCCGCTGCCGCGCCTGTTTTCGCCTGTATCAAGTGGTCGCAATGTACGGTAGTCGGTACGGCTACTTTCTTTTTGCCCGACATCATAAATTGCAATAATGCCATTTGTGCCGTAGCGTCTTGCATCGTCACGCGGTCGGGTGCATAATAAACGTAGTCTTTGCCGCGCCCATAATTTTGCAAAGGAGATTCTGCATGTAGGTGCGTGTAAAGGATTTTTTCGGTGAGCGTTAGTGGGCGTTGAAGTGCCTTGCGTACTGCGGCTATCTTGGCAGGTAGCTCGCTGTACACCTTTTTAATCATATTAATGTCAAAAGCCATATTTGTATTAGTTGTGAGTGGATCGAGTAACGAGTGCCGAGTAACGAGTAGCGAGTGCCGAGTAAACGAGTAGCGAGTGTCGAGCATTTTCTACTCGTTACTCGCTACTCGCTACTCGTTACTTGCAAACTCATAAACTCGCTACTCGCTACTCGCTACTCCATTTACGGGTGGCAAATATACGACTTTAGAAAGTTTTTAACAACCGTCGAGTTTTGGCACCAAATCAGATAATTTTTAATCGAAATAAAATCATTTTACAACGTTTTTTTTGGAATAAAAATCAAGAAAATGACCTTTGTACGAAGTGCAATGACGAAACAGGTAAGTGTTAATTTTTTGATAAAATGCAGACAACCTCAGCCTCAGTACACCGTCCAAAAAGTTTCTTCACTTTTTGAAGTATTTCTTTTGAAATGACTCTTCCCCAAAAACTCCTTATCCCGAAAGCATTCGGGACGCTCATTTTTGGGTCGATTCATTCCAAAATAAACGTCCAAAAATGCAAAGAAACTTTCTGGACGGTGTACTTAACATAAATCGAACTATGGACTATGGTTGATTGACTATAGACTATAAACTACAAATCAATTTATATTTATAAACATGAAACAGTTATTATCATTAGTTATGTTGGCAGCCTTACTCATTAGTGTAGGTTGTGGTACTACTTCAAATACGACAGTCGGAGATGCTGTTGCACCTGCAAAGGAAGCAAAAGCAGCCTTGAAAGCCGCTACTTCAGCTTTCAGCAAATACACTCAAAATAGAGGAGCCAACGCCGGAGAGTTGACCAATGCCATTACATCTATCGGGACAGCGATGGCAGACGAGGGTATCAAAGCCAAAGCTTCTGCATGGTTGCTCAAGGGTCAGATTTTCAATGAAGTAATGAGCGACCAGACCGGTATTTTTAGCGGAAAATATCCAAATGCTGTTGACAAAGCCTACGAAGCCTACCAAATGGTAGAGAGTGTAGGTAATGCGAAGAAATTTGAATTGGACGCGGCTAAGGACGCATTCAAAAATATTTCTGCCGGATTTAGCCAAAAAGGGGCAAATATGTTTGGTACAGGCGATTATGGCGGTGCTGCCAAAGCATTTATGAAAACCGTTGAAATCAGCGAGGGTATGGGTATCGGTGACGATAACCTTGATCAACAAAATGCTTTGTATAATGCGGGGCTTGCAGCGATGAATGCAGGTGATAATGCCATCGTCAAGGTAGCGATGGAACGCTTACTCAAAGCAGGAGCAACTACTGACAAGCCAAATATTTTTGAAGGATTGTACAAAGCTTACGCAGGTGATGATGAAGCTAAAGCACTTGATTATCTTTCACAAGGTCGTCAGGCATTTCCACAAGACAATGGCTTGCTGACCACGGAAATCAATCACTACTTGAAATCCGGTAAATTGGAGGTATTGGAAGACAAGTTGATGATGGCGATTGAGCAAGACCCGAAAAACAAGACACTTTATCTTGTATCAGGTAGTATGTATGAGAAGCTTTTCAATAATGCCTACGAAGCAAAAGATATGGCAACGGCAGATGCTAATTTTGCTAAAGCAGCAGAGTTTTACAACAAATCTATCGAAATAGACGCGAGCTACTTTGATGCTATTTATAGTCTCGGTGCTTTGTATTTCAACAAAACGACACCGATGCGTAAGGAAATGAATGACTTGCCATTGAGTGAGAGTGCTCGCTACGATGCACTCAAAAATGAGGTAGCATCATTGATGGAAAAGGCATTGCCATACTTCATGCAGGCAGATGCTATCAATGATAAAGATTATAATACTATCTTCGCTTTGAAAGAAATCTACGCACGTAAAGATGATTTGACAAAATCTAACGAATATAAAACGCGCTTAGAGGCGCTTGGGGATAAGTAAACCTGTGAAATTCCAAAATCCAATTAAAACGGATTAGAATCGGGGTTTGGAATTTGTTTTTTGGAATTTTATAAAGTAGGGTAGGGGAGATAATCGGTTTTCGCTTATCTCCCTTTTCCTTTGTGTTCCGGGTACAAAATTATTTTCGAAGCTCTTAAAACCACTCCTTTTTCATTGGTTTACAAGGACTTATGTTTACGGAAAATAGGCTAAAATGCCGTTTTTCGCGTTCTTTGACGTGTTATTTTTTTGATTTTAATAATTCAAAATGTTGTATAACTGATTGGTTTGTATTATCTTAGCGCATGTTACGACTTTTAGACCCTTTTCCATTATAACAAGGATTGAAACACTTCCTTGCTTT
>Ga0209093_1000310_pt1 | contig 25581 bp, 26 predicted proteins | sample SidtaG_4_FD_187450 | JGI IMG/M metagenome (GOLD analysis project Ga0209093, IMG submission 187450) | Marine algal microbial communities from Sidmouth, United Kingdom - Sidmouth_Male1 metaG (SPAdes) (version 2) | ecosystem: Host-associated > Algae > Red algae > Unclassified | place: Sidmouth...
CAAGCAACTAAACGGCAACTGGCACAACAACCAAACCGTAAAAAATGATTATCTTTACAATGGAAAAGAGTTGAATACGGAGATTGGGCTGAATTGGAGTGATTATGGGGCGAGGTTTTATGATGCAGTATTGGGGAGGTTTAGTAGTGTGGATCCCTTAGCGGATTTTTATCCCAATATTGCACCAAATGTTTATGTTAATAATAACCCTATATTAAATGTAGATCCAGATGGTCAAATATTTGAGACGGCTTGGGATGCAGCAAATGTAATTATGGGTGTTGCAAGTTTTGTGTCTAATGTAAAGGAGGGCAATGTACTTGCAGCCGTTGTTGATGGTGTTGGTGTTGTCGCAGATGCAGCTGCTACTTTAACACCATTTGTTCCTGGAGGTGTGGGAGCATCTATTAAAGCAGCGAGAGGTGTTGATAAAGCAGTTGATGTTTTAAAAGGTACGGACAAGGTAAAAGATGCTGCGAAAACTTTGGAAGTAAATAAAAGTATTGGTAAACAGGGAGAAAAAATTGCAACGGAATCACTATCAAAAGAAGTTGGAGAAGGCAAGGCTGTTTTAGAGCAAATATCCGGAAAATTAGATGGTGGTGGACGAACTCAATTTGACAATGTGATAGTTGATAAGAAAACAGGAAAGGTTGAAATGGTAAACGAAACTAAAACTGGTAATGCAAATTATACGGAGCGTCAGTCTCAATACTACTCAAAAGGTGAAACAGCAACTTTTACAGGTAAAAAAGCCCGTGATGCAGGTATTGAGGGACAAAAAGTTAATACAAAAACTACTGAAAGCAGAACAACAAGAATTCCTAGAGAAGATATACAATAAGTATGAAAATTAAAGTAGTTACACAATTGCTGTTGAAGGATCTTACACAAGGTTTAAAAGAATATGGTTTTGAGTATATCAAGAGCGATAAAACCTTCCGACGAAATATCTTAGGTTTTATTCAGATTTTCGATTTAATATTTTCGAAAAAGAATAATAATATTTTTGTAGAGCCGACAATTAGATTGAAATCTTTAGAAATTGAAAAAGTATATCATAATATATCAAGAAAGGAATCTAAATATTTTGACGGAACCAAAACATTAGGAAATAATCTTTTTAAAATAGAAGAATACTTTGATAAGGGTTTAGAAATAGATTTAGATGATATAAAAAGTTACATTGTTGAGGAAGAAGCCGACATCTCTATTTTGACAAAAGTAATATCTGAGAAATTCAAACTTTATGGTCTGAGATATTTTGACGAAAATTCAGAAATAGCAAGAATAGATTTTTTATTAAATAAGCACCCTAGAGAAATATCAATACATAATTGGTTATACCCTTTGAGAGCTTGTTTAGCTTTAATAGCGGCAAAATTAAATAAGAATGAGAAATTTGAAGAGTTACTTCAAATCTACAAAGAAGAAATGTTGAATGCTGCCGAACCTTACAATTCGGAGTTTAAAGACTTAATTGTAAAAATATTATCGGACTAAGTAAGATGTTACTACTTTTGATAATGCAGGATTTAATCAAGCTCAAAAGACATCTGAAACCTCGATATATGAAGTGTCAAAAGCAGATGGTAATGGTACATTTTATTCTCGAATTCAGAAAGGTAAAGATCCAAAAAAGAGTGATATGGATGGAGATAGAATTATAAATACAAAAAATGATGGAAATACATATAATAAGCAATATGTTAATCCAAATGGTAGTCCAATATCTAGTGCTTCAAAGAACGAAAGAAAGCAAATTGGCCATATCCACCTTGAATCTAAAACAGGAAGTTAATGATTTTAAACAAAAAAATTGAAGAATTCTTGAGGCTGAATCTTTACAATTCTTGCTTGGAGAGCTTTGGTATTAAAAAGCAATTTATTGAACTTGAGCTCTCTAATTCAAGATTTGAAGAAATAAAGTTTTTTATTGACTGTAAAATCAATACATTAGATTTAGAATCAGAAAAAATAATATCTATTCTAAAAGGCTTAGATAAAGACACTTTTGAGATAATCTATTTTTTAAAAGCTAATTTAAAACATATAGTTGACTGTAGTTTTGATAGTGATGACAACTTTAGAGTTAATTTTGAGAATAATTATGTAATTATTTTTAATTTAAATTGTTCAGATGATGCGAACTTATCTATCACTTTTAGAGAAAAAGAAAATAGTGACACCTATAGCGCAATAGAAATACAAGGGGATGGAATTTTGACTATGAATTAACCAAGTTATCCGTAGCTTATCAGAACTGGCTACCCCAGCTACCCGTAGCTTATCCGAATTTGCTATCCGTATGTCTCCGACTACGGATACATAATAAAAAATACCAAACTAAAAAGCTAAGCCATCTACTTAAAACATTGCAAAAATAGATAATTAATTATAAAATATTAAATACATTTTTTAACTTTAAAGTTTAAAATACAGTCTCAATTTGGAGTTTTACCAAAATGCCAGCAACAACACCAACACCTTAGAAGCCGCTTACCACAGCGAAGGCAGGGTTGTAGCCAATGGCAACAAATGGGAATACAACCTAAAAGACCACTTGGGTAATGTACGTTTAGTATTTACGGAAAGTAATGGCCTCGCAAGCATAGTACAAGAAAACCATTACTACCCATTTGGTATGCAACAAAACGGCAACTGGGCTAAAACCCAAACCGTAAAAAATGATTATCTTTACAATGGCAAAGAGATGAATACTGAGATTGGGTTGAATTGGAGTGATTATGGGGCGAGGTTTTATGATGCGGCTGTTGGGAGATGGAATAGTTCGGATCCATTAGCGGAAACGTATCCTTCACATTCACCTTATAATTATGTTTTAAATAATCCTTTAATTAATGTAGACCCAGATGGAAGAAGTGTTTGGACTAAATTAGGGAAAGCTATCTATAAAGTTGGCAAAACCGTTTATAAAAAAGGAGCAGGGGCTTTAAAAGAAGGCGCAACTTATGCAGATGCAGTTTCAGGTATTATTGATGATGGGAGTACTGTTTTTGATGGTGATGCGGGCGTAGGTGAAAGAATTATAGCTGGTTTAAGCCTTGTGAGTGAAGTGTTACCTCTTAGTGTTGGTGATGTGAAAGATGGGGTAGATTTGGTTAGTGGTTTTGCAAAGAAAGCTAATAATTCTACTAAAGTAGAAAACCTTAAAAAGGCAGCAGAAAAAGGCATTCCTAAGAGTCAGTTAGGCCCGAGTGGGAAACCTAAAATACATACAGTTAGTAAGGCAAACCTAAAGGAATCGAAAGATGCTGCAAGGGATAATCCAAAATCAAATACAAGTCCAACCAAAGACTCAAGTGATAAAGGCCAAAAAACCCATCACCATTCAACTAAAGATGGTGAAAAAATGACAAGAAAAGACAATGTACATTATGAAGATCGTTCATCAAAAAGAAATCCAAATTAGTAATGAAAAGTAATAAGTATAGCAATTTTTGGTTGGTGTTTGCTAACTTGAAAGCTAAGCAAGGGTTTGTTTTTAATAATTTGATAGATTTTGGTGATTCACCTGATAGCGTGAATTATAAGGGGGCTTGGGCAAATATTATAATTAAATCAAAAAATATAAATGATGCACTTGAGATAGTACCTTTAGGTTTAGATGAGTTAGAATTTGAAATTATATTTATTGACAAAATTGAAAACATTGGTTCTTTAATAGAATATGAAGAGATTACTGATGATGTTATAAAAGAAGTTGATTGGCTCTCAAAAAGTGAATTTGTTTTTAAAATTAGTGACAAGCTTTTTCCCTATAAATAAAAATAGGCATGCAAGCTTTCCGTTTGTCCGAACTTGCAACCGCTAAAGAGTTTTCTCAAGTACCAAGACCTTCAAAAGGAGGAAGAGATATTGGAGTTGATGAAATAAAAGAAAATAGTAGAGGAAAAAATTGGAGTCAAGATAAAGCGAATGGAGCGACTAAAGTAGGCAGAGAGTATGTAACTAATGATGGTACAAAAAAAACAATATTGGAGAAATGATCCAGATGGAAATCAGAATACATCAGGAGCGGAACATCATAAATCCCCTCATACACATGCTGTTGATAAAAAAGGAGCTGAAAAAATATTTACTTACCCTGATTAATTGTTGAAAAATGATTTGTATAATAGAAGAAATAGAAAAGGTTTTAAATGAAATGAATTTATCAAATATTAGTAGTGATTCATTTATCATTACGTATAAAGATGAAGAGTTTAGTTGTGAAGGCTTCGGTATAAATATAAGAAGTTTAGAAATAGTAAAGTCTATCTTTTCTGAAGGTTTATATTGGAATTATTATGAAAATAAGTTCTATAATTTTGACACAAAAAAACAACCTTTACATTACGGAGGAATACTTTTTCCAAATGAAGCTGTAACAACACATAAGCTTTTCGACGAGATCAAAAATTTCAAATTACTTGAAACAAAAAAGAGAATTCTCAAAAAAAAGGGAATAGATGTAAATTACAATATGGAAGAACCAGCTTTACATAACATTGCTTCTGAAAAGTACTTTTTTAATTATGAAAAAGTAGATGCTTTAATAAAAGAAATTGAAGATATGTATATATACATTGGTGGTGGTTGGTTCAATGGTTATTGGATTATTTTTAGCAAAAATATTGAAAAGACAAAACAGGGCTTCATTACAAAATTTGATAAGAATTTAATAAAACATAAAACCTATCATAGCTACATAAGTTATCCATAGATTAATCAACTTCGAAGCTATCCGCAGCCTATCCGAACTCGCTATCCGTAAGTCTCCGACTACGGATAACATAAAAAGCCAAGTAACTACAAATACATACCGCCTCCTTAATTGGAGGGAGGTGGTATTTTTAAAAACTAAAAACAACCGAAAAAAATAAACCCCAATAATGGTAACAAATGGGAATACAACCTTAAAGACCACTTGGGTAATGTACGTTTAGTATTTACGGAAAGCAATGGCCTCGCAAGCATAGTACAAGAAAACCATTACTACCCATTTGGTATGCAACAAAACGGTAACTGGGCTAAAACCCAAACCGTAAAAAATGATTACCTTTACAACGGTAAGGAGTTGAATACCGAGATTGGGCTGAATTGGAGTGATTATGGTTTTAGAAATTATGATGCAGCTATTGGTAGGTTTACTGGTGTTGACCCGATAAGTGATCAGTTTGCTTGGGTAAATACCTATAATTATGCGGAGAATGAACCTGTTGGTAGTATTGATTTATGGGGCTTACAAAGATGGACCGTAAATGGAAGAGAAAGAACAAATACACCATCTCGATTTACTCAAATGAGAATGCAAACAGGAGCCGCTGTTTCTAATCCAATTGCAGCATCTAATATTGGTTCAGTTGAAAGGGGTGGTACTAATATTTCTTCGGTGAGCGGTAGAATTGCAAGACACTTAGCCGAAAATGGCAATATGTCATTGGGAATTGGTTCTGAAAGAAACGCCTTTAGACACTCTTTATGGTCAGCAACTATAACTTCACAATTTGGAAATGAAGTTGCAACAGAAATTACTAATGCGCATGAAGGAGTAGGAGTTGGTGATGTAAGTGCGATTGATATGACAACCCCCTTTGAAGGAAATGAAGATCTTGCAGATAGTATAGTTGACATATTAAATAACGATATTGGAATGGGAGTAGGTTTAAGTAATGAAGGTGCAACGAGCTTGGAATTAGCAGCACAGATTTTAAAGGTATTCGCCACTACGGGTCTTTGGGTCGCTACTACAGATGAAAATGGTAATGTTGGTATTCAGAGACAGTCTATCAATATTATTCAATATATGAATGGAATTGTAAATCTTAATAACCTTGATCAAAATGGAATGTCAGAAGAAGATAGAAGACAATTGGAAGAAGATGAATAAAAGCATAGTTTTTTTTAATATTATAGTATTTATCTTTTTTGTTTCTTGCGACAATAAATGTTGCGATACAATTATTACCTCCCTCAATAACCAATGTTTGAGTGATAAAGAAGTATGTCAAGTTTCATTTAAGGAGACGTTTGATTTACAATGGGATACTTTGTACATTTTTGATAGTATGTTATATCCAGAAGAAATATCTGATGAAATAGGAATTAGATATGGCGGGGAAGTAGTTACTGATGGGGAAAAATTGTTTCTTTTTGTTAATAATGGACATATTCTTAAAAAGCTAAACGAACCGTGTTCAAATGTCACATTTGTTGATATGAAGAAAAATGGCGTTGTAAGAATAAGAAGTCAAAATTTTTATAAGATGAAAAGAAAAACATTAAATGGGAAAAAACATTATTTGTTATTTAGCAACTAATATATTCAGTATGTTCCAAAGCTATCGCCGATGGCCAAAAACTACAAAAAAAACCAGATACCCGTAGCTTGTCCGAACTTGTTATCCCTAAGTCTCCGACTACGCATAACATAAAAAGCCAAGTAATTGCAAATACATATCGCCTCCTTAATTGGAGGGAGGCGGTATTTTAAAAACTAAAGTTCTTTTTAATTTTAAATACTATACAACAAGGGTAACTGGCAAAAACTTATGTAGCATAAAAAACTAAAAACAACCGAAAAAAATAAACACCAATAATGTTAACAAATGGGAATACAACCTAAAAGACCACTTGGGTAATGTACGTTTAGTATTTACGGAAAGTAATGGCCTCGCAAGCATAGTACAAGAAAACCATTACTACCCATTTGGTATGCAACAAAACGGCAACTGGGCTAAAACCCAAACCGTAAAAAATGATTATCTTTACAACGGTAAAGAGTTGAATACTGAGATTGGGTTGGATTGGAGTGATTATGGTTTTAGATTTTACGATGCTACAATTGGGAGGTTTACTGGTGTTGACCCGATAAGTGATCAGTTTGCGTATTTAAGTACTTATAATTACGCTGGAAATTCGCCAATAGCAAATATTGATTTGTGGGGATTGCAACCACTATTTGCTGCAGATGGCAGTCTAATTCAATATCAAGTTCAAGAGGGTCAAGGTCCAACACAAATAGCTCAGGACTTAAATGAAAATTATGGTTGCTATTTGAATCGTAAAATAGATTACGTTGATATAGTACAGGATAACTCTGTGCAATTCGCTAATGCTCTGAATGAAGATGGTACACCTAAAGATAAATCGGATGATTCTTTTAAATCTGGCAATATTGATCCTGGAGATGTTTTAAATATATCTGATGGATTAGAAATTGATACCAAACAGCAGGATCAAGAAATAACAACTTTTGAAGGAAAAAAGGACTCTCTTAAAGGTGAGAAGCAGAAAATATTAGAATCGAATGATTTACAAGATAATTCAGGTGCTTTTGATTCAGACTTAAGAGATGGTAGTGCAGGCAGGTTTTCAGAATTAGGTACTAAATTCAGAAGGGGGCTAAAGGAAATTAGTATTAACAAACAGATTGACAAAGTTCAACATAAAATTGATAGTGTTGAGAGAGTCAAATCTGAAATAACAGGTGGTAATTAATGAAGATATTTAAAGCCATAAGTGCTACAATAACAATTTTCATATTATATGTTTTGATACAAATTGCTGCAGGTTTTTTTGCTCCTGATAAAATGATATACAGCCTTAAATATTCAGAACATGTATTATTTATTGCCCATATTGGAAATTTGATACTTGTTTCAATAGTATTTTACTTTTTAAGTAAACAGTATAAGTCAAGAAAAGAGCCTGGAATTAATGTGAATGTTTTATTGATATTACCATTTTTAGCTGGTCTACTCTTCATTGTTAATGATCCAATTTTTAGATTCGAGAATATCTTTAATTTTGTTCCTTTACCAGAAAAAGGCACAATGATAATAATTAAGGAATCCATAGTGTTACTTATCAATTCTTTGATTCTTGCTCCAATAGTTGAAGAGCTCGTGTTTAGAGAATTAATATTCCGAGTTACATTCAATCATGTTACATCTTGGAAAATTTGGTTAGTAATATCTACTCTTTGTTTTGCATTAATCCATATTGATTCAATAGAATCCTTTGTTGCTGCATTAAATTTGGGATTTGTTTTAGGAATAATTTATATGAAACAAGGAATTTTATATTCTATAATCGCTCACCTTTTTTACAATATTTTTTGGTTGTTCTTACATATAAAAAACGACGTGTACTTATCTGCACTTAACAAGTTGAATTTTGGTTTAGGTTATTTCATTATTGTAGTCCTATGTTTAGCATTTATGCTTTACATTTTGTTTCAATTGCCTCAAAATTCTTTAAAGCAAAACAGCCAAAGTAATTAAAGAAAACCAAGTTATCATCCAGCAACCCGTAATTTATCCAAACCCAGCTACCCGTAGCTTATCCGAACTCGCTATCCGTAAGTCTCCTACCACAGATAACATAAAAAGCCAAGTAACTACAAATACATACCGCCTCCTTAATTGGAGGGAGGTGGTATTTTTAAAATAAAAAAACACTCGAAAAAAAATAAACCGAAGCAAAATTTAATTAATAAAGTTCACTTGTGGGGTGTTGAAAATTTCAATTGGTTTTTTTAAATTGAGTTTTTTCTTGGTCTAAAACTAAGCATTTCTTACCTGTCATTTCTTTACCATTTTGCAATAACGTTAAGCTTTCAACTTTTCCATTTTCGGCTTTATTAAAAGTAATTTGCGCAGCTACTGCTTTTAAATAAAATACATTATCCGATTTTGCAAAAACATCTAAAGTTGCTTGGCCGGTGGCTTGCGCCCTTAACTGTGTGCCTTCTTTTGAAATCGTTATAAAAAAGTCGGGCAAAAGTTCATATTTTCCAATATAGCTTTCCAACAAGCTTTCTGGCACAACAATATCTTCTTCCATTTTTGCTGTGTCAACTCCTAATTTTTTCAACATTTCAATGCCACCTTGATTAGCTGGATTTATCTCTATTGACTTTTTGTAATTCTTTATGGCATTTTCATAATCACCTAAATTCATTAAAGCTTCCCCATAATTATCATACACATTAAACGATTGCGCAAAAGCATCTATGTTTAATTTAAAAACTTCTGCAGCCTCTTTTACTTTATTATCGTTCATTAATTGATATCCAATATCATTCATCTCATTCTCATTTAAATTCACCGCATCATCATATTTGGCAGTATTATAATAATCAATGCCAGCTTCAATTCCTTCTTTTTGTACTACGGCTAATAGGTGATATGCTAATGATTGTTTAGGCAAATCATAAGTTTTATCATACATAATGCCCCTAATGGCTTTTGTTATTTCGTATAATGGTGCACCACCTGTATTGTTTAAAAGTACCACTAAAAATTGATCGGAAATAGAGCGAGAAATGGAAGTATTAAAGCCATTAATTCCACCATCGTGTGTAATCACCTCAATGCTATCGGTTGTGTTTCCAATTGCATCTTTTCCAACGGCCCAACCATAAGCATATTTATAATTACCAAATGCTGGTATGTAGGGTTTAAAATATAAGTCCATATATCTTTGTGGAAGCAGTTGGTCGGTATATAATGCCTGATCCCAAGTATACAAATCTTCAACCGTTGAATATAAAGAGCCTGCTGCATAAGGAATTGACATATCTAAATATTTAGCGTTTACAAATGTGCTGCCACTTTTTTCGTAGCCCGTTGCCCTGTTTTTTAAAATGTCTCTATGATGGTCGTAGCCCGAATTACTCATTTTCAATGGGGTGAAAATATGATCTTCTATTACTTGTTCGTAGGTTTTACCGGTAATTTTTTCTATCAGTACACCTAATAAAAAATAGCCAGAGTTGCTATAGCTAAATTTTTCTCCTGGTGTAAATTCTAATGCGCTATCTTCAAATTTTTTCACAAATTCTTCGGGTGTATATGGGTTGCGGCTTTCATTTTGCATAAAACCTTGTGCTGCTGTATAATTTGGTATGCCCGAAGTATGAGTTAATAAATGATGGATGGTTATTTTATCAGCAATGTCTTTATTATAATTGGTAAGGTAAGTGCTTATCGGCTCGTTTAATGCCAGCTTATTTTCGGCAACCAATTGTAAAATGAGCATTGCCGTAAATTGTTTGGTTACAGAGCCTAACCTATGCTTAGTATCGGCCTGGTTAGGCATATCCCACTCCATATTAGCCATTCCAACTCCTTTATTATATAGCACCTTTCCTTTGTTGGCAATTAAAACCGAACCATTAAATTGGCCATATTTGTTGTAGAGCTTAAATAGTTCATCGAGTTGTTCGGTTTGTGATTGAGCAAAGCTTAAATTAACCCAAGTGATTAGCATAACTGCTACAACACTTAAAGTTTTATTTAATCTTTTTTTTGATGAACACATAAGTTTAAATTATTTCTATTAATTATATTGTTGGTAAGATGCTTTTTTTTGAACTTGCTGAATTGGCGGTAAGCACCAATTTAAGCATCTTAAAAAAAAGAACCGATGGTAAAATTAATATTTTTTTTTGAAAGTATATAAGCATAAAGCCAAGGTGATTTTAAAGCCTATTGTAGCAGAACTAATGCCAATTTGAGTATGCCCAAATAAAAAAAGCTAGGAAGATATTACTCTTAACCCCAGCTTTAAAATACTTACCTCATTTTAAGGTAATGTGCCCGTATTATATATTTTTAAAAAGCTTAATTAAATTTAAAAATAGCTAAACCGTTTTACCAGTTTAGCTATAATATTTAACCCACGCTTTAATTATCAAATTTTATTAACTGATATGCATATTTTTACGGAAGGATTTAAAATTGGTTTCGTTTTTTTAAAGAAAGATAAAATATTGTACTTTACAATTTTAATAGTGCGCTATTTTTTAAGGCGCACTATAATGTTTTCAGCAGGAAATAAGTTTCTAAAAAATGTGGCTTCGTATAATACTTTGGTTTTTTTGTTTAAATTAAAAAACCATTCGGCTATATAATTCCAAACAAAATATCCTTTTTCAAAAGTAAGGTGGGTGCTTAGTATTTCATCAAAATGAAAATCAAAATAATAACCTCTATCATACAACGCATCTTTTACAAAAAATTGAAAGGTTTGAAACGAAAAGGTTTTTACGTGTGTAGGGTCAATAAAATTATTGCGTGAAGTAAAATGTGGTACTCGTATATTTAAAACACCACCTGCTTTTAAAATTCTATGTATCTCTTTAATTAACGGCGTAAGGCTTACATGCTCTAACACATCTTGACATAAAATTTCATCAAAACTATTATCATCAAATGGTAAGGGCAGTTCATTTAAATTATGTATTACATCAACCCCAGGCAAAGCAGCTACATCTAAGTTAATCCAACCTTGTTTTATATCGTTTCCACAACCTAGGTTAAGCTTTTTCATTTAATACATTTTTAGCTGTTCTATAATGTAAATCGATGCTAATTATAAAAGCAATGTTCATAAAAAATAAAGATCCTGTTTTATCTACTTCTACCAAATCGCCCAAAAAATTGTTGGCCAACAACACTGTAAACGACATTAAGCTGGCCATTACAATATATTTATAAGGCGGCGGTAAACCACTATGGTACAACTGCTGGCCTTTTATTAAGGTGATTAAGATGATGCTTAATAAAATTATTAAACCCGCAATTCCTTGTTCTATCAATATCAATAAATAATAATTATGCACGGTCGATTTTTCTGGATTATCGCTTACATAAGTTTTAAAACTACTAATGGTATATTTTTTATAATTTTTGTAGAAAGCACCTGGGCCAAAGCCAACTATGGGCTTGTCGGCCACCATTCTAAAGCCTGCTACCCAGCGGTAAACTCTTTCCATAGCAGAAATATCTTGCATGCTTATGGTTGCTCTTAAATGGCTTTTCCAATTACCATGATAAATTGTTTTTTTATAATCGGGTGCAAAATTTAAGTAGGCATTATTATTTTGCATTAACAATACAAAGGCAAAAATTGCAATAATGCCTGCAATAATAGTTGGGTACATTAACTTAAACTTTACTATAAAATAAACGGCTACTATAATGGCTATACTTGCAATTGCTGCCCGGGTGTACGAATAGTAAATGCCCACAATTAACAAAGGAATACTACCATCGATAACTAACCTTGCTACTGATCCTTTTTTAAATAAAAATCGACTACAAATTACAAAAGGCAAAAAGGCGACTTGTGTTACCGCAGAATCGACATGGTTTCGAAAAAATGGAGACATGGTTCGGTTAACAAAGGCAAAAGAAAAATTTAAATTGTAATGCCTTAGTAAGATGTAAATGGTAACCAATATTAGGGGAATTAAAAAGCACCAAAACCAAATTTTGTATTGATTTACATTTTTTACCACCAAAGCAGTTAGTATACCAAAGCTGCAAATAAACCAACATTTGGCTACAAAAAATTTTAGTGAAATTAATTTTTCGGTTGAAAAAATAGTGGAGATGCCTAACCAAACCAACATTAAAATTAGCAATAATATTAATGGATGATTTAGTAAAGCTTTATTCTCTTTGCTGGGGTTTAATAAAAAATATAATGGCAGCAATAGCAGAAAGCCAGCCATTAGTGGTTCGGTTGGTAAATTAAGCGCAAGGGCATCACTAATTTGGTAATTGATAGAAATGGGTATAGCAGCAACCAATAGGTAAAACAACAAGTTGAAATTTAATAAAGCAACCGCAAGTACCAAAACCCCAAAAGGCAATAATAATAATATTGGTTCATTAATATAAATGCCAGTAGCAAAGCAAACAATACTAATGCTACTTAATAAGTAAAACCAAGTGGTTAAACCATAACCCCACAATTTGTTACTAACTGCTGGTAACATTCAATTTTTTCAATTGCTCTAATATTACAACTGTAAATATGCTTAAAATTAAAGTTGCTAATACTGCACTTAAAACTCCAAGCGTTCTTTTAGGTTTCGATTTTTTTAAACTCGGTGCTGCCCGCTCTAATATATAAACCGAGCTAACTTTATTATTAGCCAAAGTATTGTATTGTGCTTTTATAGTTTCGGCTTCGTTTAAATCGTTAATAATGGTAGTTTTTGTTTGTTGCAAGTAGTTTATATTGTTTGGGCTTTCTGCCATTTGCACATCAATTTGTTTAATGCGTTTATTTAAATCATCAATATTGTATTGCAAGGTTTGGGTTAAATTGGTTTTACTTTCTTTAGTAATGTTACTATAAGTTTCATCAATTTTTTGCACTACCCTGTTAGCAATATCGGCAGCAATTTGTGGGTTTTCATCTTCAACTGCAACTTCAATACCATCTAAAGCATTTTTAATAATGCTAAAATTTTTCATAAATTTTTCAGCAGTTTTTACCGCTGCTAAAGGGTCGCTTGCTTTTATTTTGTAGTGTTGTTTTAAATTAAATTCGCTTATAATGCTATTTAATAAAGGCGATGAGCGGCCAATAGAAAGTAAACGATCAATTTCTTGACTGTTGCCAAACAAGTAAGTGGGGTAGTCGCCAGGCGTTCTACTAAAAATGCTGGTCCGATCAACAGTATAAGGGTTAGCGGCCAAAAAAACCGCTCTCGATTGGTAATAATTTGGCTTTAAATATAAAGTGACCGCACTAATTACGGCTGCCAAAAAGCAAACTGCTACTAAGTGCCATTTCCAACGAAATATAATAGAAACTAATTCTAACATTAAATGTATAACGAAAAGTGATTATGATAAAATATAAAAGCGCAAAATAACAACTAAAACTTTACTTTATCTAAAAAGTAACAAAACCCTTTGGTAATAAATATTTTAATTAAAACATAATTTTAGCTAAGCTTCAACCATTGTTAAGAGGTACAATATTAAGGATTAACATTAAGCAACTCAATAGCTACTTGTGTAGTTTTATCTTTTATTACTTCAAAACTACAATCGCTAAATTTTGGAAAACCAAGCATTGGTTCAAAATTGTTTGAGAAACCATAAGGTTCTTTTGGCAAAACACCAAAGGTGCCATCCTTATCTAAAGTATTATTACTGTTCTCGTCATGATATATTGATAAAGCATAAGTTCCGGCATCTAAATCAACAAAGTCAAACTTTACCTCGTCGCCTTCTACCTTCAGCCGATCTACCAAAAATTCGTTGCCGCCTGCTCCATTAGAAATATCTTCCTCCCACTTATCTTTTGCATTATACAAGCCAATTTGAATAAAACCACTTTGCTTTTTTATGTTACTTACGGTTAGTTCAATTTTTGTTTCATTGGTATCAATTACCACAATACCTTTTTCCTTTTCTTTACAATTAGTAAAAAGTAGTAGCCAAAAAGCTATCAAATAGGGTCTACAATAAGTTTTCATTACTCCTCCTTTCTTTAATGTTGCTCCAACATATCTTCCAATCTTAATGGCTGGTGTTGGGCAATCCAACTTGAATAATCCGCAACAAAATTAACATTTTTTTGCATTTCTTGTACTGCTTTCAATATTTTTTCAGCAGATTGTTTTGGAGGTGAATCAGAAATATTTGCTGCAACAATTTGAGCCACTTCTGTAGCATTTTTTAAACTTTGGTTAATATTACCTCGCCCAGTTACCGCATTGCCTAAGGCGTAAACATTGTTATAGTTTTTTAATTGGTAAGATGCTTTATCAATATCGTAAGTTTCATTTTGCATAATAATACCTTTAATTGGCTCGGGTATGCTGCCAATAGAAGAAATGATAAATGGAGAATGAACCGCAAAGCTTTCGTCTAATACTTTGTACGTTCCGTTTTCTACCATAGTGCGGTTAAAAACTATTCCTTTCAGTTCATTATTTTCAATAACCGCCTCTTTTGCACTTGCACAAGCGTTTACCTTAAATAAAAATTTACTTTTATTATGATCTAATATTTTAACTCTTGTCTTTTCTGCCTTTTCAATTTCTTCTGCCGAATTTCCTTTTAGCGGTGCTAACGACATATCTTTAAATCGCTTTCTATAATAAATGGTGCAAGGTTCAATATTTAGCTCTTCAAAACTAACACCATATTTGGCTAACACTTTGGGTATGCCATGTTCCAACTCAAACAAATTGGTATTAAACCCTTTTTGATTTAATGCATTGTTTACTAAATGAAACATAATTGCCTTTGCACAATCTATTGAAGCCAAGCCACCGCCAATAATTATGGCGTTGTTTTTAATTTTGTATTGCGGCCCCTTGTAGTTGGGTTCGTGTTGGTGGTTAAACCAATAAATAAAATCGTTTTGATAATAAAAACCTTTACCTTCAAATTTATCAATTCCGTTTAAGGTTAAGGGCCGATCTTTCCAAGCGCCGTTGGCCAAAACAATGGCATCTGCACCCCAACTTAAAAGCGTTTCTAAATTTACTGTTTTGCCCAATTCGGTATTCGGCACATAATGCACCAAGGGGTGATTTAATTTTTGATTAATACGGTCAATTTCGCGATTGCGCAACTTAATATGCCACTTGGGTAAACCGTCTTCAATTTTACCATAGGGCAAAGCATTTTTTTCAATTACTATGGTAGTAATTCCTTTTTTACTTAGTTGATAGGCAGCCTCCGAACCAGCCACCGCACCACCAATTACTATTGCGATATGCCCGGTTTTGTCCATTTGTTAAAACAAGGTAAATAAATTTGTATTAATTATGATGCCAAGACACGATAATAAAATTGTAAATTTATTATTTACTGTTTTCTTAGTTTTACTTTTGCAGTCAATTTTTTTATAAGATCTTTATTTGGAACAAAGCAACGACAATACAACCAGCCTCAACAAAGCCATTAGCCAAACCGGTTATTGCAGCCGCCGTGAAGCCGATAAACTGGTTGAAAAAGGATGGGTAACTATTAATGATGCACCTGCAAAATCGGGTAACCGAGTTAGTCCAACTGATAAAATTAAAATTAGGGGCGAGCTAATTCGACAAAAAAAAGAGAAGGCTATTTTTATTGCGCTTAACAAACCCATAGGTATTGAGTGTACCACCAACACCAAAGTAAAGGGCAATATTATTAGTTATTTGGGGCTTAAACAACGTATTTTCCCAATTGGTCGGTTAGATAAAAACTCGGAGGGCTTAATTTTTTTAACCAACAATGGCGATATTGTTAATGAAATATTACGAGCCAGATACAACCACGAAAAGGAATATATTGTAAAAGTGAACAAGTCAATAACCTCAAAATTTATACACAAAATGGCCAATGGTGTGCCTGTTTTAGACACCATTACCAAAAAATGTAAAGTTGAAAAAATAAGTACAGATACTTTTCGCATTGTACTTACCCAAGGCCTTAACCGCCAAATACGCCGAATGTGTAAACACTTTGGCTTTAAAGTTGTTGCGCTAAAACGGATAAGAATAATGAACGTGCTACTGGGTAATTTGCCTATTGGCAAATGGCGCAATTTAACTAAAACAGAATGGGCAGTTTTAAAAGGAACACTAAATAGTGCAGAATTGTAAACAAGGTTTTTTTAAATTTTTACATCATTTAAGTTTTTTAACACCGTAAGCTTTAAGCCCACTTTTAACTTGTTCTGCTTCCTTAGTTTCTGGGTATAATAAATAGCTGGGTGCTACAATTGGTTTTGCACTATCTACTGTAATTTCTATTATTTGTTTGAAGGGAAATTTTTCGCCAGCCATTTTAAACAACACTTTTTCCATTGCCTGGTATGGTTCATTTTTTTGGGTAAGAATTTTTGCTTTGCCTTTTAATTGAAACCCTTTCTGCACAAAAACATCTACAAAACTTACACAAACATTAGGGTTTTGTTTTATGTTTTTAATAGTATTGGGCGATGCAATGTGCGCAATAATAAGCTTGTCATCACCAAAATAAGTAAACAATTCTTTGGGCGAAACATTTGGCATATCATCCACACTTGAAGTTGCCAACCAACAGAGTACACAGTTGTTAATGGAGACTTTTATGGTTTTGCTTAGTTTCATTATTTAAATTTTATTTTTTTAAGATGCTTAGTAACCATTATTAAACATATCCAATTTCTTCATTCAACGCCACTTTACTTTTGGCGAAGTTACCTGTTCCAAAAGCAATTTCTTTACCTTGTTCGTTATATAAAACGCCTTCGGCAGTAAAAATATTTTTTGAAGTAAACCGCACTTTGCCAACTGCTTTTAACAAACCATTTTGTACAGGCCGCACCAAATTTAAATTGAAAGAAGTGGTTAGTAAAAACACATCCATTACAATAGATTGAACTGCAAAATAACAAGCATCATCTAATAACTTAAAATATACCGAACCGTGTACTGCATTTAAAGCATGATGATAATTCTGTTCAATATTTATAGTAACCGTTGCTGTCTTTTCTTCAATTTTTATAGTTGTGCTGGGGAATAATTTAGCCTGTATGTTGGCCTTTAAATACATTTGTGCTAATTTTTTATAATGCGCTTCCATACTTTAATTTAAAAATTTTAAAGCTAACAAAAAAGAGCTTTCTTAAAATAAGTATCTTTACAAAAAATAATTTTAAGTGAAGTACAGATTAGAAAAAGATAGCATTGGCCCGGTAAAAGTTCCGGTAGAAAAATATTGGGGTGCACAAACGCAACGTTCCTTACAAAATTTTAAAATTGGTGGCCAGCAAATGCCTACCGAAATTATTAAGGCTTATGCCATCTTAAAAAAAGCAGCAGCATTAACCAATTTACAAACCATTAACTTTGAAGAAGATAATGCCAAACAACAGTTTGAAGACAAAGTAGATTTAATTGTGAAAGCCTGCGAAGAAGTATTAGATGGTGGTTTAGATGCCGAGTTTCCTTTGGTGGTTTGGCAAACTGGCAGCGGCACACAAACCAATATGAATGTAAACGAAGTGGTGGCCAATCGTGCGCACGTATTAAATGGCGGTGCCTTAACCGACGAGAAAAAATTGGTACACCCAAATGATGATGTTAACAAATCGCAATCGAGTAACGATACTTTTCCGACCGCAATGCATATAGCTGCTTATAAGCTATTAGCAGAAAATACCTTGCCAAATTTAATGGCTTTAAAAGATGCTTTTGCGAAAAAGGTGGAGCAGTTTAACAGCATTGTTAAAATAGGCCGTACCCACTTTATGGATGCTACGCCTATAAGTTTAGGGCAAGAGTTTTCTGGCTACGTTTCTCAATTAGCCCACGGCATAAAAACTATTGAAAATAGTTTGGCTCATTTAAGCGAATTGGCTTTGGGCGGCACCGCAGTTGGTACCGGTATTAACACGCCACCGGGTTATGCTATTGCGGTAGCGGAAAAAATTGCGCAACTTACTGGCTTACCTTTTAAAAGTGCCGATAATAAATTTGAAGCATTAGCAGCTCACGATGCTATTGTGGAGGCTCACGGCGCATTAAAAACAGTTGCCGTTAGCTTAATGAAAATTGGTAACGATATTAGAATGTTGTGCAGTGGCCCACGCTGCGGTATTGGGGAAATTACGATACCTGCTAACGAGCCGGGTTCGTCTATAATGCCGGGCAAAGTTAACCCAACACAAGCAGAGGCCTTAACTATGGCTTGTGCGCAAGTAATTGGTAATGATGTTGCTATTAATATTGGCGGTTGCACAGGTCATTTTGAGTTAAACGTTTTTAAACCAATGATGATTTACAACTTTTTGTTATCGGCTAAGTTAATTGGTGATGCAGCAGACTCGTTTAATAGAAACTGTGTGGCTGGTATTGAACCAAATTTAAAACGCATTAAACACAACTTAGAAAACTCGCTAATGTTGGTAACCGCTTTAAACCCAAAAATTGGTTACGACAATGCAGCCAAAATTGCAAAAAAAGCTTATGCAGAAGACAAAAGTTTAAAAGAAGTGGCGATTGAATTAGAATTGTTAACAGCCGAGCAGTTTGACGAATGGGTAGTACCTGAAAATATGATTGGCTAATAATTTTAAATTTAAACCAGCAATTGCAAGTGTGCTATTGTAAAAGTATTTAAACAAAACCGTTTAAGTGGTGGTACACGTATTTTTGCTGAAGCTGCCTGTTTTTAAAAAAAATAACAACCTTCTATAGTTTTATAATTAAAATTATTTGACCTTTGTAATTACCCATTTGGTAAATTTATTGTATTGTTAATTATTTGTGTATTTTATATGAAATCTTCTTGGAACAACATGCTGGATCGCTTATTAAACTGGATTGATTTAGCTATCCTAAATTTACCTAATTTCATAGTAGCTTTAATCGTTTTTATAATTGCACTATGGCTATCAAAAAATTTACAACGGTGGTCAAGCAAAGCATTAAGCAGGTTAATAAAACAACCCTCGGTAAGAAGCTTAATTTCAAAGCTATTGTCAGCCCTCATTATTGCTATGGGTTTATTTATGGGTTTAGGTGTACTTAATTTAGACACCGTACTTACCTCACTTTTGGCAGGTGCTGGGGTGGCTGGTTTAGCAATTGGTTTAGCTTTGCAGGGCACTTTGGCCAACACTTTTTCTGGTATATTTTTAGCCGTAGACGATATATTAAATGTGGGCGATTGGATAGAAACCAATGGATATTCTGGTGCGGTTGTAGAAATTGATTTGAGATGCACTAAAATCAAAGAAAGCGATAATAATTTGGTGATTATACCAAACAAAACAATTTTAGAAAACCCTTTTAAAAATTATGGTTTAACCACAAGAATAAGAACAAGTATAACTTGTGGAGTGGCTTACCAATCAAACCTTCAAGAGGTGAAAGCGTTAGCAATTAGCACAATTCAAAAAATATATCCTCCTTTAGTAACCGAACAAATTGAATTTCATTATTTAAATTTTGGCGAAAGTTCAATTGATTTTCAATTACGCTTTTGGGTAAATGCTACCGCTAATATTACTTCCTTAGAGGCCAAAAGTGAAGCCATAATCAATTTAAAAAACGCGTTTGACGAAAATAATATTGAAATTCCTTATCCTATAAGAACAGTTTTTAATTCTGATAAATAAAAGCTACTGGCTAATATCTTATCAAAAAACAACCCATTACTTTGCTCTTAACATTTATAGTAAAGATGAAATTGAAGTTCTATTCTTTTATTTTGTTTAGGCTTTCCAACGCACTCAAAATCTCCTTTACATCTGCTCTTACTTTATAATTTTCATCAAAGTGTTTGTATACGATGGTTCCTTTTTTGTCAATTACATAAGTGGCAGGTACGGGTAAAGTATTGTCTTCGTTGCCATTTGATTTGCTTAGGTTAATGCCAAAAATTTTATATTTATTGATCGTTTTTTCAGCCAACTGAAAATCTAAACCATATTGCTGCATAATAGAAGTACCACCTGAAATAATGGAATAAGGGTGTTCCATTTTTTCGGCCATTTGGTTAATGTATTCGGGCAACTCTGGTGATATGGCCACTAAGTTTGCGCCTAATTTTTTCATTTCAGTATAGTTTTCATCTAATTCTGATAAATAATTGTTACAATATGGGCACCATTCGCCACGGTAAAAAGTAAGCACTATTGGTCCTTCTGCCAACATTGTTGTTAAACTAACCGTATCTCCGGCTTGGTTAACGCCCTCAAAGTTTGGGGCTTTATCGCCAACGTTTAATTGTATGTTATCTAAGCTGATAAATCCCGTAATCGAAATTATTAGTATGGCTAAAAATGAAAATTTCATTGTGAATATAATTTTGCACAAATGTAGGTAAAAGTATTTATAATTAAAGTATTTAACATAACAATTAAAAAAAGTGCTTCTTTTAATAAATGGAGACTTAAGCTAAATATAAAACAAGCCTAACCCTTTATTGTGTTAGGCTTGTTAGTTTAAATTATGTTTTAATCTAAATCTAATGAATAATTAATAGATGGGCTAGCATAACAATTTATTACCTTTCTTAACTCGTTTTTCCAAATGTCTTCAACACTTGATGGATTAAATCCGCCCGACGCTAAATAATTTCCTATTCTACAAACAGAATATTCAAAAATAGCAACAGAAAGTTGGCAAATATTAGTTATATTACTTTTATTAATTTTTGCATATAATGGTTGTTACAAATATTATTAGTAAGCCTTAAATTACTAACGTTTACACCTGAAATGCAATCGTTTAACAATTTCACATAATCATCAAAATAAAATATTACTAGACCGGCTCTATAATCCGAAGGAGCATCTGCGTACTAGTCAAAATAAACTTTTACATTGCCAAGTTTAGTATAGCAAGCGTTCCTAAAATTGCCACAAGGTGCGCTTTCAACTATTGTACCGCTATCATCTGTTGTTTTTAAATCTAAAATTTCTGTACTTAGCTCTATAACTTCAAGAAGTATTTCTTTTTGCGTACAAGAGGTAATTGCAATACAAAATGCAACTATAAAAATGGGGATTAATTTAATTCTACTTAATTTTAGAATGGCCATAAATTTTGTTTTTAATTAATTGTTTAGTGATTACTCTATTCTGGCTTTTCAGCATTCCGCCATTTTTATGGTTATCTGTTTGATTAGGAGAGCTAAGCCATAATTATGATTTCGTAGCTAAAGTAAATGCACAGCGTGCAGAAAATCTGCACGCTAATTTGGTTATCATATTTTAACACCCGATGGAGCAGCTCAATTTTAAGCGGCATTTGAGGCTTAATTATTAGAAGAATATAAAAGGAAAACTACCACACAAACCTTATACTTACATTTGGGGTAAAAGGTAAGCTTGTTTTATCAATTGCTTTAATTTCGTCTTTTCCGTTTTCATCGCTAACAATATAAGTTCGTTCGTAAATATTATTAGCATTTAACAAATTAACAATTGAAGTGGTAAAATGTGCGTTCCATTTTTTGTTAAGTGGCTTTAATTGATAGTTGGCACTTAAATTTAGTGTGGTATTAATAGGCAAAACATTACCATTAATTGGGCCGTAAATACGTATGTATGGTTTTGGTTCTTTTTGCTCAGGCGGTATTTCAACCGACGTTAAATTGAGGTATTCAAAACCAACCATTTCTGTATAAGGCAGGCCATTACTAATTTTAAAGCCAGCTGAAAATTGCCAATTATTTAAACGCAATAGGTTGGTATAATCTAATATATGCCGTTGATCGTAGTTAGAAGGAAAGGTGGTTTTTTGTTCATTAATTTCAAAAGTTAAATCGGCTTTACTCAACGAATAACTTAACCAGCTTCTAAACTTGCCAATACGTTTTTTAAGCAAAACATCAATACCAACAATGTTAGAATTGCCAGCCTCTGGCCTGTTTTGTGGTATGGTTTCTATGCTGTATGCCCTGCTGCTAATGCCGTTCACTTTTCTTTTATAAGCTTGTACATCAACTACCCAATCGTTAGCTTTGTACATTAAACCTACTTGGTACATTTCAGATTTTTGTACTTCACTCTCTTTGTTTGCCAACTCCCATATCGGCAATTCAAAGCCTAATTTACTTCCTTTAAAAACCGCTACTTGGCCAAGCACTTGATGATACAAGCCAAAACTACTGTGTACACTAATTGATTTTGACAACTTACAATCTACCCTAATGCGTGGTTCAAATTTAACTTTGTTTTTGCTAAATTTCCTATCTATACTACTTTGGCTAAGCCTAACACCCGCTTGCACACCAATTTTATTTTCTATAGGATTTTGAAAATGCGCATACAAAGCATGCAAATCAACATTGCCCAACAAGTGCTCCTCTAAAAATTCTCTTCGTTCCTCTTCCGAAATACTATAGTTAACTTTGTAATTAGTAAATTGATAACCTATTTGCCAATTTTGCCCCTTACTACCATCAAAATTATTGTGCAAAACAAGCTGCCTATCGGTAACACTATTTTTTCTATGCGCATCAATAATAGGTTTTTCTCCTTCGGCTGCTATTACTTTGTATTTATAGTTTAAACTGTCGTTAGCAACAATGGCTTTTACTACAGTTGCTACATTATTATTCCATTGATGTTGCCACTTTAAACTTAAACCTCGATTAATTAAATATAGGCTGTCGGTTTGATTGAAACTCCTTCTTCTACTCTCCTTTATTTCATCATTAAAATTATTAACTGCATACATGCCAGATAGTTGAAACTTGTTTCGGCTATTTATTTGGGTAGAAAATTTAAAGTTAGCATCTAAAAAATAGAAATCGTTCTTAATATCAATTTGTTCTTTTTTCAAACTATCCAATTCCGCAACTTTAAACAACAAGCCTTGTTGGCTTATAGAAGTATAAGTTTTAAATGTTGGGCTTTCAAAAATTTCATTATAAGATCTTCTTAAAGAAAAAGTAACAGCAGCTAGTTTATTGCCAAACTTCATTTTTTTGTGCGCATAGGCTTGTGCGTGTGTCATATTTGCACCCAAGCCAAAATTGTTTTTATAAGCTTTTTCATCGGGCGACAATAACTCTATTACGCCACCAATGCGACCACCATAAGTAGCATTAAAACCACCTCTGTAAATGTTAGCATTTTTAATTATAAATGGATTAATAGAAGAGACCATACCAAAATAATGAGCCGTATGGTAAATAGGTATATCTTCCCAAATTATTAAATTTTGATCGGGCGTACAACCTCTAATATAAATATCAGAAGCCTTAGAGGAAGGTGCTGCAACGCCAGGCAAAAATTGTATAATAGAAAGCACATCAGGCTCAATAATACCGGGCATATTACCCATTAATAAAGGTTTTATATTTGTAGATGCGCCATTGCTTTCAACTTTAACACCATCTGTTAAGTAGTCTTTAATTACTAAAAAGGCTTCTTCAATAGCAGGCATTTGCAACAAAATAGTAGGGCAATTTTTGTTTGTAAATTTAGCGGCTGCTATGCTTTGTGTTTCATAACCTACATAACTAACCTTTAGTTTTTCATTAGCTGTTAATTGGTAATTAAGTTCAAAATTGCCATCTTCATCTGTAGTGGTGCCATTGCTTGTGTTTTCTACTATTACATTGGCATAAGGCAAAGGTTTTTTATTTTGATAATCGTAAACAGTACCACAAATAGTTTTTGTTTTAGATGCGTTGATGTTGTTTGTCTTTTGTTTTATCACCACAAAATTACCATCAACAATTTCAAAATGAAGCGTGGTTGTGGCCAGCAATTGATGTAACAAATCTTTAATTGAATTTGTATTGATGTTTAAATTTACAACTACATTTTTTACATCTCTTACTTTATAAGAAAAAAATAAATCATATTTCTTTTCTACTTCTTTTAACACTTTAATTAAAGATTGGTTTTTTATCGCAACATTAAAAGATTTACTTTGCGCGCCAACCAAAATGGAAAGCGAAACATATAATATAGTTAATAAGATTATTCTCATCTACTTAAAATAACTACATTATCATTTATTTTGTTTACAATATTTAATGGGCCTAAAACTGTATTTAAAGCAGCCTTTAAGTTTTTATGCTGAAAATTACAAGTCACCTTTTCTGTTAGCGCTATATTACCTACTTCAATTTTTATTTTATATTGATCTTCAAGTTCATTTAAAGCAGTTGCCAATTTAACCTCTTTTAGTTTTGTAATTCCGTTTAGGTAAACCAACATTCCAGCATCTTTTATAATTTTTATCGATTCGTTTTTAGTAATCTCATCACTCAAATTTTTATTAATATTAGAAACGCTCACTTTCCCTTCTGTACAATAAACATTAAATTCATTGCCTTCTGTTTTTGCCGTAAAAACCGTCCCTAAAACTTCTACTTGCCCAAAATCGGTTAATACTTTAAATGGCTTTCCTTTTGCTACTTCAAACTTAGCAAAACCAGTTAAATGCAATTCTCTTGCCACATCCCAATTGCTTGCATTATAGTTTAGTTGGCTGTTAGCATAAAGTGTTAGCTTAGAGCCATCGGGCAATTCTTTTGTTTGTTGTTCATTAATTAAAGTTGCCAATTCCACAACATTGTTGCGTGGGTAAAACAAAATTGTTAAAAATAAAACAAGCGATGCGGCAGCTAACAAGGGCAACCATATTGGCAATCGCTTTGTTTTGGTTGCTAACTGCTCTTCATTTTTTGGGCTTGCCAATATCTCTTTCAACATCGCACCTTTATCAAACTTAGGTGCTTGCATTCCCTCGGTTGCTTTACTTAGTTTGTTTAGTTCTTCATATTCTGGCCTTTGTTTAAATTTATCTAATTCTTTTTTTACTATTGTTTTATTTATCCAATCGTGTAAAGTTTTATCATTCTCCATTTTTAAATTTTAAAATTAATTGAGTATTTATATTAATTTACTTATTTAATATTTGCTGAAACTTTGCGCAAGGCATCTAAGGCATTATAAATCCGTTTTTCAACAGCCTGCCTACTTATGCCAATTATTTCGGCAATTTCTTTATAGGTTTTCTTATCTATTCTACTTAACAAAAAAACAATTCTTTGTTTTTCTGGCAAAGCCGAAATTGCCTTATTAATTTGTTGTAGCAGTTCTTTTGTTTCCAAAACAAACTGAGGACTTTCATTAGTATGTTGTGCTTGTTTTATGTAGCTAAATTTTAGTTGTACTTTTTGCTTAGCATAAGTATTTAACAAGGTATTGTTGGCTATTTTAAAAACATAACCTTTTGCAGTTGGTAAGTTTACCTTTTTACAATGTTGCCAAAGTTTTAAGAATGCGTCTTGAGTAACATCTTTTGCTAAAGCT